>Ga0209211_10000055_pt1 | contig 245652 bp, 237 predicted proteins | sample RifGroA2_FD_183992 | JGI IMG/M metagenome (GOLD analysis project Ga0209211, IMG submission 183992) | Groundwater microbial communities from Rifle, Colorado, USA - Groundwater A2 (SPAdes) (version 2) | ecosystem: Environmental > Aquatic > Deep subsurface > Groundwater | place: Rifle, Colorado...
CAACCGAGATGTATAGTAGTTCGTAGTTCCTTGAACAATATCATAGCCAGGAATATAACCCAAAAAATCTCCTCCATTGGGATAATAGGCCATACTTATTGGAGAGGCTCTAGAACCTGAATATTGATCATAAAACCCCACCGATCGAGGGTAAAATGTCCCTTCAATCGTTATAGATTCCCTGACATTGATAAATTGATACAGATTAAAACTATTATCAAAATACTCCAAATCCGCCAAATATTCGAAGGGTCCATGAGCTAAATTAGGAATTACCAATCCCACAACAGGAGATATCTTGGGTGCTACATAGTTTAATTGTCCTGTACTAGGATTAACTATAGCTTTAATAGCCTCAGGAAAATAAGTAGAAATAATATTGAGATTCGTAGTTAAAACTTCAACTTTATTTTGATGGAGCCAGGTTGCAGGATCTAGTCTTCGAAATTTAAATTTTCCGGATTGCCCAGATTGAAGCGTTAAGCTCACATGATTTCCTGGACTAAAATATCGATCTGCCGCATAGATTATTGACACCGTCTTTAAATCTAAGTCCGAAACAGGGGGAAATAATTCTGAATCTGGTTTATCCCCACTACTACAGGATAGAATTTGAAGACTTATTATAATAAGTAAAAGAAAAGTCCCTATATGATTCTTTATCTTCATTGTAAGGTCTCCTTTACTTCAATCCACATTTTTTGCTTTCCATCAATTTGTCCTCGATAAATAGTGTACCCCACATGGAAACGATCCATAATAGACAAAAGCCCCTTTTTTCTTTGAATACGAATCGTTCCAGGAGCTTTGACAGTTTCAAAACCTGATGAAAAATCTAAAACCTGATCCACCAAACGAACTATTTCTGTAGGTTCTAAATGAAATAGACTTGCCCCCTGTGCGAGGGTTAAAAGTTTATTTTTTATTTTATCCTTTGAATTTAAATTAAATGGCATATAGTCCCAGGCCAAATTTTGATCTAATACATCCATAATCTCATCCACTACCCGATCAGCCGCTTTAGGATCTTGAGTTAAAAGCATCAAGACGACATCTTCTTTTAGAAATTTCATTTTTTGAGGATTCAGTTTCACTAACTCTTGCTTATTTTCTTCTTTTTTCTCAGTTTCCAAAATTTTCGATAAAGATGCCATATCTTGAACTCCCGAGAGAACAGATTTAAGTTCTATCTTTTTCTTTGGAGAAACTATTCGAAGAATCCGTGGATAAACATCTGGATTTATCTCAAATTCATATCCTGAAATAGAAAGAGGAAATCCAAAAAAAGCTTTGGTTGAATCTCCATATGGCACTTCAGAAACTAACGCTCTAGAAACATTGCCCCACACTTTTGGAGAAAAAAGATCTATGACTTTAATGGTTTTTGATTCAAATATTTTACTAAAAAATTCCTGAAATACTTTTTCTTGTATTCGTTCCAAAGAGACTTCTGTCGAAAAAGATAATGCCATGTCCAAATCATGACCTGAAGAAAAAACAGAAACTTCCATCCCTTTTTTATTTTTAATAAACGAAATGAGCGCCTTTGAAGTCTTATTATTTTCATTTAATTCATAAAGATACGCTTGAGATGTAAGATCTCCCCATCCATAAACAGGGGGAACAGTATTTAAACTTAAGTTTCCCTTAAACGTATGGTTCGAAGCAGCCCAAACATACCAAGGTCTATGTGTGAGCGGGTGAAGATATACCTGGTAACAGAGCAACTCCCTCATGGAAGCACTGGGAGATACGGGCCGTTCAATAGTTATTTTTTTAAACTCATCAATATTATTTTCTAAAAAACTAAAACTCCCTGGATTTGGCTGAACAGAAATAATATGATTTAATTCCGCATAGACATAGAATGGAGTAAAAAATAAAATTATTCCAAAAATTTTTAACGCTTTTTTATTCATTTTTACTCCACTAAAACTTTAAATGATCCTTTTAACACCCAAACATTTGGGATCTTCCATCCATTTTTATTATAAATATCCGTTACCTCACATCGAATTTGAACTTCTTTAGCAGTAGCTTTACTTAAAACATCTGTTACAACTGCTTCATCATAACGACATCGTTCTTCAGCACCTTTATCAGGATACATTCCGCCAGGCCCATAATATCCTGGATAGTCTGTTCCTTGGCTTTGATAGGACTTTGTCTCCCACTGAGGGGCAGCAAACACAGGCTGCATTAGAAAAGTACCCATTAAAAATACCATTAACGATAATAAACGCATAATTCCTCCTTTAGGTGAGGATTGCTTTAACACTGACTCTTTTTTTCTGTCAACGTGGAATGGTGAAAAAAGACAAGAAAGTGTTGTCTATTGGACAACGAATGGACTAATGTTTAGGAAAAAGGAGATGAAGTCGTTCATACATATGCTCAACAATGCCTTCTTGCTGCAACTCTTCTTGAATACGCTCGTCATCGTTTAGCATCGTGGCTTTGTCTTGGGGTGACAGAGCTTCAATTTGATTTAAGATCTCTTCATACTGCTCATTAAAATTTCGAATCGTGGATTGCATGTGAGCCATGAATACATTTTTTGTGTCGCTTTCCAAATCTTTCTCTAATTCTGTTATGGCCAATATGGCGAGCTGAATTTCTAAAGCCAAGACATCACGTTTAATCATCACATTTTCGGGGCTTCGAAGAAGTGCATATTGCCTTTCATTATATTTTCCAACGGTTTGAATATAGAGTTCTTGTTGAGTTGCTTCGTCCCCATAGGCCATAGAACCCGGAACAAACATTAAGAGAAAACCACCCACTTTCATGAAAAGCTTTACATAACCAGGGGTCACATGATTTGCGGCCACCATTAAAATACCCCCTCCCGCCATACTGGACATAACAAAGATAGGCCGAGGAACGCCAGAGTCTGTTAACGCTACTTTTTTAATTCCGGAAGCTAAAAGCATAAGTGTAGAGGGATTCACAAATACCCCAGAATCATCTAAGTAATTAATCTGTGCATAAACTTTATAAGCTCGAAGGATAATGTTTTCCACCTCATCCAATTTAGGCTCAATGCGACCTAAAAATTCTTCATCGGATTCATAATATTTTGGTTTAAATAACGTATGGCGAGCCGATTCCCTACACATAAGCATGATCGCTCCCAACGCGGTAATGTTAAGCTCTTCACATCTTTTTAAATTAATTTTAATTGGGGCCGCAAAGGTATGAAATGTCAAAGCCGTTTTTTCACTGCCACGTTTCAAAAACTGTCCCCGTTCGGACTCACCACAAAATATTAACGGAGGCGTTGCTCTTAAATCACTGATCAGTTGTTCTCGAAATTCTTGGTAATACTCTATGGAATAACTGGGTAAATCTGTTTTTATTTTTAACATTTTAGGAGTGACGGTTTGTAAAACCCGAATTGCCATTTCTTTAGATTCTTTAATCTTAATTTCTACATAATCCCCTCCCCCTTCCACATGCCCACCACCGGAAAAACACTCTCCAGCCATGAATAGAAAAGTAAGGGTTACAAAAAAATTAAAAGAGTATTTTTTCATATTTTTTCCGTCGCTCTAAAAAGCTGAATCGCCAATTGATAAACTTCCATTTTATTCGATTTGGTTAACAATTTTTCCATATCTCCCCTAAATTTTCGGATAAGTTCACGAGCTTCTTTCAATTTGGAAGTATCAATCCCAAACGTAACAGAGCTCATGTGCCTTTCATCCACACTCTGAGAATCCAAGCTTTTTAAAGCTCTTTCTAAGGATTGCTTGTGAAATTTAAGAAATGCTTCATTGGGGATATCGGTAGAAGCTACATACGTCGATTGCATTTTTCTCCATTGATTTCCATCACACATTAAAAGTTTTAATCGTTGAAGTCTTTCAATAGCCAACTCTACTTCAGCTTGAGAAATACCCAATTTCTTTGCTATCCAACGAGGATTGGGTTTAAATCCTTTGACTTCAATTAATTCCAAAATGGCATAATGATACCAATCTGAAATAAGCTTAAACATGTCTCCTTCCAAAGAATAAAAATCTTTAGAAGGACGGATTTCTTTTAACCGGTTTTCAATATATTCTTTTGACACCAAATTTTTGGCTGTATCAAAATGGACCAATTGGCAAAAATATTCTCTTTTATTGCCTTTCAAATTTAAAATAGAAGACACTTCCAGAGCCTTCTCATAAGACATTCTTTTTTTACCTTGTAATACGCGGCTTAACTGCCCCGGACTCATCTTGAGTTGATAGGCATAGGAGCGAAGAGAATATTTAGGATTTACGTGGCAGCGCCTGGCCAATTCCGTTTTAAGATAGGTTCGATAATCCTGGTGCTCAAAAATCATGCAGCATTATATATGATGAAAACAAGGCGTTGTCAACTGGACAACAGTAGATCTAGAAATGAATAACTTTTAGAAGATCTGTATATCGCCCTTCAATATGAGCCCAATCAATTTCTTTTAAGCGATTAAAACTAAAATCTTCTACGGTAAAAGAGGCCATGACCGTTCCATAGACCATCGCTTTTCGAAGCGTCGTGTCATTAAGAGGATCCAGGCTTTTAGCCAAATATCCCATAAATCCCCCGGCAAACGTATCTCCTGCACCCGTAGGATCATGAATGGTTTCTAAAGGATATGCTGGAACCACAAATATATTGCCTTCATTATAGAGCATGGCTCCATGCTCTCCGCGCTTAATCACAATTTTATGAGGGCCCATATCAGAAATTTCTTTGGCCGCTCGAAGAAGACTGGCTTTTCCAGAAAGAAGCCTGGCCTCTCCCTCATTTAAAAGTAAAATATCGACGTCTTTTAAGGTTTCTCGAAGTGCTTCGGGCTTTCCTTCAATCCAAAAATTCATGGTATCACAGGCCACCACCTTTGTTTTCTTCACTTGCCCCAACACCTGCTTTTGAAGACGAGGATCAAAATTAGCTAAAAATACAAACTGTGTTTCACGATAATGCTCGGGGAGCTGGGGATCAAATTGTTCTAACACATTTAAATGGGTATTTAAGGTAATGGCTTCATTTAAATCTCGCTTATACTCGCCCTTCCAGTGAAAGGTTTTTCCATCAAGGCGCACAATGCCATCGGTACAAATATTTTTAGAATTTAAATACTCAAGATGAGATTCTGGAAAATCTTCTCCAATGACTCCCACCATTTTAACAGGACAAAAAAACTGAGCCGCCATGGAAAAATAATTAGCTGACCCTCCTAAAATTTTTTCTACTCGTCCCCAAGGTGTTTCAACTGTATCAAATGCAACGGTTCCCACAACCACAATACTCATACATATTTTCCTGTTAAAAGTTTCAAATTTTCTTTGAGTGGAAGAGGGATTTTGGTTAGATCTGTAACAATGGCATTCTTAAGTGCCTGCTCACAACTACAGTTTCTTTTTTTAGGAATCAGAAAACAAACCTCTTTTATAATTTTTTTAGCAGTATCCACATTTTTTTTAATCGTGGCAAGAACTTTATCGGCAGATACTGCCTCTTCGCCTTCTTTCCAACAATCAAAATCAGTTGAAAAAGCCAATGTGACATAACAAAGTTGAGCTTCTCTGGCAAGTTTACATTCTGGCACATTGGTCATCCCAATGACATCTACATTCCAAGATCGATAGAGCAGTGACTCTGCTTTCGTTGAAAATTGAGGCCCTTCCATACAAAGATACGTTCCGGTTCGATGCACCCGTTGGGTCACTTTTTGAGTCGCTTCGTAAGCAATTTTAGCTAATTCCGGACAAATAGGATGCGCCAAAGAAACATGCGCCACACATCCTCCTTCAAAAAATGTATGCTTTCGAATGCCCTTGGTTCGATCTATAAATTGATCAATGATCACCACATCTCCTGGAGGGATGTTTTCTTTCATACTTCCTACCGCACTAACTGAGAGGACTACTTCTACCCCCAGTTTTTTAAGCCCCCAAATATTGGCTCTATAATTAATTTCTGAAGGAGAGAGTCGATGCCCTTTTCCATGACGAGGCAAAAAAACAAGAGTGGTTTGATTAAATTCCCCAAGAATAAACGGATCTGAGGGATTGCCAAAAGGAGTAGTTACTTTTTCTTCACGGACATTTTGAAGCCCATCGATCTCGTAAAGACCCGACCCACCAATAACCCCAATTACCATACATTTAGCTGAACTGTCGTTCGTGCTGAGCCATTCACATCTTCAAAATAAAGCGTGTAAGACCCTTGAGGCATCCAAGACGATGCATAAATAATCCCCGGAGGATCAATACGAACAAAACTAGGAGTAAGTCGTCCGAACATATCTCTTAAATAATATCGCAACGTATAATTAAATACTCTCTCCCCATAACCATTATAACAGTGGATGTTTAAATAGGCAGAACTTCCTCTCGTTAAATTTAAGGTATTGGGAAAAACCTCGATTCTAAAAATTTCATAGGGATAGGGAGGGTTCTGAGTAATTTGAACATTGGCCTCATCACGAAGATGGCTCACAGGTTCTGTCACCACCACTTTAAATCGCCCTAAAAAATAAGAATCTGCTCTAAAAAATCCGGTTTCATCAATCCAGCCCGGAAGTGTAGTTTCAAATCCACCCACATCCTCTATCACCCACGTTAACGGAACATTCAGTTTTTGTCCCTCTTCATTATCCCATACCGTACACTCAAATTTAAACCAACTTCCTGGACTTAACGTGACATTTTTTTGTGAAAAAGGAATTTCAATTCTGGTAATAGCAGCCGAAGCAACATGGTAAGAAAATAGGACCCCTAAAAAACTCAACACAAAGAGATTCTTTTTCATGATTTAATCTCCTAGTTTTTTAACTTCTTTTTTTATTTTTTTATTAATGAACACTCACACCACTAACGACATCATTATTCATAACATTCGTGGTGGGAGAAGTCAATGAAGATGGCGCACTGCAGAGCTGCCCACAGGCAGCCAAGATATCTCGCCCCCGACTTTTTCGAACCATTGCTGTCGTATCCTGACTATTCAGATATTCTTGAAAAATAGACACTGCATCATCCGTTGGTCTTTTAAAAGCAGAACCAGGATGTTCATTAAATGGAATGAGATTTACTTTACATTTAACTCCTTGAAGACGTTGGACTAATTCCTTGGCATGCTCTAGAGAGTCATTCACTCCTCCCAACATCACATACTCAATAGTTAATCGACGATTGGGCTTTAAAGGATATTGTTTACATGCTTCTAGCAGTTCATCCATGTCGTATTTTTTATTCATGGGCATAATGCTACTTCGAACGTGATCATTGGAAGCATTCAGAGAAATCGCAAGATTAACATCAGAACTTTTACCAAATTGTAAAATTTTAGGCGCCAACCCTACGGTAGAAACTGTAATTTTCCGCCCAGAAATATTAAAAGCCCATTTAGATCTTAAAATATCAATAGCATCTAACACCGCCTCTATATTATCCAAAGGCTCTCCCATCCCCATCATCACAATATTGGTGATTTTTCTTTCTACCTTTTTTTGAACCTCTAAAAGCTGATTTACAATTTCAGAAGGTTTTAAATTACGAATGAGCCCTTGTTGGGCCGTCAAACAAAATTTACACCCCATCCGGCAACCTACCTGAGTAGACACACATAATGTCACTCGCCCCACATCCGGAATATACACGGATTCAATGGTATTTTTATCAGACAGTTCAAATAAAAATTTCTGAGTTCCATCTAAAGAAAGCTGCCGTTGGGAGATCTTTAAAAAACTCACCTCACACTGTTTTTCCAGCGATTCCCTGCTTTTTTGAGATAGATCGGTCATTTCAGAAAAAGAACCTACTCCTTTTTGAAAAATCCATTTCATGATCTGCGGAGCTCGAAAGGGCTTTTCCCCTTGGGCAACGAGATAGTTTTTTAACTTCTCATAAGGCAGATTTTTAACATCGGTTTTTAAATTTAGTTGAACTTGTGTCATAGTCGTGTTTTGTGTAACATGAATTCTCCCTTTTTTCAATTATGAGTACCTTAACGATTAGTGCTTTGTTTTGTGCTTTTGTGGCCATTGCCTTTGCTATTATTACGGCTTCTAAAAGCACCACTGAAAAACGGTATCGCTGGTTTTCCATTATGTGTCTGGAACTAGCCCTCTGGAATCTTTTTTTCTTTTTTTCTAGAACCTTTTATTCTGCACTGTTAGAACGCATTCATCTCCTCATGACCTTAATTTTAGCCCCTACCAGTGGTTATTTTTTATTACAACTCACCGAAAAAATTGATCAAAAACAACCCACCTTTATTAAAACCCAAACCTTGGGCTATAGCGTGGGTATTATTTTAGCTTTAGGTTTTTTTCTACCGGACAATAAACTTTTTTGGTTTAAACACGGCTCTTACACCTATGCTGTTTTTGTTATTGGGTATGCTTTTTTCCTCCTCGCTCAAAATTTAAGAAAAGCCTCTTTGGGTATTCAAGAAAAAAAACGACAAACCTATTTAATCGCCGGAGGAATTTTTACCCTTCTTATGCTCATTTTTGATCAGCTGTCTGAAAGTGGATTTCCTCTACCCGCCCTAGGCAATGTGGTTTTGGTCATTTATCTTTATTTTATTTACCAGACTATTACACGACGGAAAGTATTAGATCTTGAGGATCTAACGGCCAAGGGAGTTTTATTTTTTATCTTAAGTGCCATTTTAACTATTATCTATGTCATTTTGGTATCATGGGTAGAAGGTTCTGCCTTATTTCTCTTTAATACGTTTGTGGCTTCCTTTGTTATTTTAATTCTTTTTGAGCCAGTTAAAACGCTCACCCAAAAAGTAACCTACAATTTTTTCTTACAAGGACGCCTTAAAACAGAAGAACAATTGGACCGCATTAAAAATATACTCATTGATATTACCAACCTCAATGATTTAACCCATGAAGTTTTAGTGGGACTTAAAAATGCTTTAAAAGCTACCCAAGCCCATTTTTTTCTTTTGGATCCTGAAGGAACTAAATTTAAACTCATTCAATCTCTAGCCCCCGATCCTTCTAAAGTAAATGTCACAGAAGTTTTGGCGAACCATGATTTTATTAAATATCTTCAGCGAAAAAACCCCCTTCCCGCTAGTACCTATTTTTTAAATCGTGAAATTCTAGAAGGAAGCCAAGGCATTAAAGAAAAACTTCTGCAGGCCACTCAAATGTTTTCTGCTTTTAATACCGAAGTTGCTTTTCCCTTTATGCTGGAGGGGAAAATATTGGGGTTTTGCACTTTCACCAATGAACTTTCTGATACGGCCTATTCTCTCCAAGAGTTAAGACTTTTGATTCCGCTCTCAAAACAAATTGCCTACACTCTTAAAAATTTAGAAATTTATGACACCATGCGAGAGCGAGATCGGCTGGCCACGCTGGGAGAAATGTCTGCTGGGCTTGCCCACGAAATTAGAAATCCCTTAGGCGCCATCAAAGGCGCTGCGCAATATCTTCTGCCCTCTACGGAACAGAGCTCACAAAATGATTTTTTAAAAATTATTGTCGATGAAGTAGATCGACTCAACAAAGTCGTCACTCAATTTTTAACCTATGCAAAACCTTTTCAGCAAAATTTTATAGAAACCGATGCTTCTGAACTCATTAAAAAATCTCTTCAAAACATGGCCGCCAGTACCCCCCCTTCTATCCTTATTTCTTATGAAGAAAATTCTAAACTTCCACTGATGATGGCCGATCCACAGCAATTAAACCAAGTATTTTTAAATCTCATTTTAAATGCTTTTGATGCCATGCCGAAAGGTGGAAAACTTAAAATTCATACAAAAGTAGTTGAACCCAATATTCAAATTATTTTTGAAGATACAGGAGAAGGTATTGTGCCTGAAAATTTAAAAAATCTTTTTATCCCTTTTTTCACAACAAAAAAAGAAGGCTCTGGATTGGGCCTTCCCATTTGTCAAAAAATTATTAAAGCCCATCAGGGCAATATAAAAGTGGAAAGTACATTGCAGAAAGGCACAAAATTTATTATGACTCTTCCTTATAAAAAACAATGAATTCAAAAATTTTAATTGTCGATGACGAAGCGAATATTCGAAAGGTATTAAAGGCTCTCTTAGAACAAGAACACTATACCGTACATGAAGCACGAGATGGCATTGAAGCCCTTGCCCTTCTTAAAAAAGAAGAAATACATACTATTATTACGGATCTTCGCATGCCCAATTTAGATGGCATGGGACTTTTAAAATCTGTTTCGAAGTCCTACCCTGACATTCCTGTCATTATCATTACAGCACATGAAAGTGTGGATTCCGCCGTTTCTGCTTTAAAACTGGGGGCCTTAGATTACATTTCAAAACCCTTTGATAAATTAGAAATGATGGACGTCGTCAAAAAAGCCATCACTGTTTTTCATTCTAAATCCAAAGCTCCAACTGATAAAGAAATTCATTCAGAATTGGTCAATCATAGTCCTCAAATGAAAGAAGTCTTAAACATCATTAAAAAAGTAGCTGATAGCCCCTCCACCATTTTAATTACCGGTGAAAGCGGCACCGGAAAAGAATTGGCAGCTAGAGCACTTCATGAAAATAGCTCAAGATCTCAAAAACCGTTTATCACCATCAATTGTTCTGCTATCCCAGCCACTCTTATTGAATCTGAACTTTTTGGATATGAAAAAGGGGCTTTTACGGGGGCCGTTTCGGCCAAACCCGGTCGTTTTGAACTGGCAGATCAAGGAACCTTGTTTTTAGATGAAATTGCAGAAATCCCCCTTGAACTTCAGGCAAAGCTTTTAAGAGTTCTTCAAGAAAATGAGATTGAACGCGTGGGAAGTGTGAAAACTCTTAAAATTGATATTCGACTCATTACTGCCACCAATAAAGACCTTTTAGAAGAGGTTAAAAAGGGAACTTTTAGAGAAGATTTGTATTACAGACTCAACGTGGTTCCCATTTATCTCCCTCCCTTAAGAGAACGAAAAGAAGACTTTCCGCATTTAGTTGACTTTTTCATTCAAAAGTATAACAAAAAACTTGGAAAAAACATTCGCTCTATAGATAAAAACGCAATGGACATTCTCATGCAATACAAATGGCCTGGAAATATTAGAGAGCTTCAACATGTGATTGAACGGATGATTCTTTTAAGCGAAAAAGATATCTTAACCACAGAAAACTTACCTTCAGAAATGTCTCAGCTTTCAACTATTATGACCCCCAGCATTCGGCCTGAAGATTTTGCAGCACAAGGCTCTTTTAAAGATATCGTTAAAGAAACCACTCAAAAAATTGAAAAAAATTTGATTGTGAAGGCTTTGGAAGACACCCATGGCAATGTAACCAAGGCTGCAAAAATTCTTGGCATTAGCAGGAAAAGTCTGCAGAATAAAATGAAGGAATATCAACTCAGAGATCCTTTGGCTCCCGATGTCGAAGAGGATTCTGAATAACGTATAAGGAAACCCATATGAACAATGAACTTTTAAACATGGAATTGCTCTCCGGCCCTTTGTATCAAAATGCTATTCGCCAGTTGGATTTGGCCTGCGACACCATGAAGCTAGACCCAAATGTGGCAGCCCGTCTTAAATACCCCAAGCGAGCCCTGATTGTTTCTGTACCGGTACGCATGGATGATGGCCACATTAAGGTGTTTGAAGGATATCGTGTTCAACACAATATGACGCTTGGACCTGGAAAAGGAGGCATTCGATACCATCCTTCCGTAACACTCAGTGAAACAGCAGCTCTGGCTATGCTGATGACTTTAAAATGCGCTCTCTTTGGTCTACCTCTTGGAGGTGCTAAAGGCGGGGTACGATGTAATGCCAATCATATGTCTCGGGGTGAAAAGCAACGCCTTACCCGACGATACACCACTGAAATTGCAAATTTCATTGGCCCAGATAAAGACATTCCTGCTCCTGACATAGGAACCGATGAACAAACCATGGCCTGGATGATGGATACCTATAGCCAGCTCATTGGCTTTGCTATTCCAGGCGTTGTCACTGGAAAACCCCTTGAAGTAGGCGGCTCCTTAGGAAGAACAGATTCTACAGGACAAGGAGTAGCCTATTCCGTTATGTGTGCAGCAAAACACTTAGGCATTACCTTAGACAAAAACACAACCGTTGTAGTTCAAGGGTATGGAAAAGTAGGAGCCTCTGCGGCCAGGAAAATGAATAAAATTGGATGTACTATTATTGGAGCCAGCGATGAAAACGGAGGAATTTATAATCCTAAAGGACTAGATCTTCAAAAAATCAGCGATCATTTAGCCGCGAAAAATCCTCTAAATACTTTTCCCGACGCTGAACCTGTAACAAATAGCGAACTCTTAGAACTGAAATGCGATGTTTTAATTCCAGCCGCTGTAGAATCTCAGATTACTGAAAAAAATGCTGCTCGCATTAAATGTAAAATCTTAGCAGAAGGTGCCAATAGCCCAACCACTCAAGAAGCAGATCCTATTTTATATGACAAGGGCATATTTCTTATTCCAGATATTTTGGCCAACGCGGGAGGCGTTACGGTTTCTTACTTTGAATGGGTCCAAGGACTTCAAAAATTCTTTTGGGATGAAAAAGAAGTTAATAACCGACTTTGGAATATTATGTCCGACACCTTTGATAAAGTTATTCTGACTCAAAAAGAATTTAAAGTGAACATGCGTCTTTCAGCCTTGATTTCATCCATCAGACATTTGTCGAAGGCTATGCTTGTTCGCGGCTTCTTCCCGTAATACGTAATTCGTTATCACTAAAAAATATAGTAAAATATTGAAAAGCGGCCATATTTTAAAAACAAAGCTTACATATGTCTCTCCCTGATAGGGATATAGGTTAACAAGTTTCCATATTTTTGTGTGTGTAAAAAAAATAGCAACCCCACAAAGAGCAATCAAATATAAATTTGGATTCCGAAAATTTATTTTTTGAATACCTAGATGTACAAGACAATATATTAAAGGGAAAAAAAGTGTTACATTATTAGCAAGCCAACAATTTGGATTAAATAAGTTCATTAAAATAAATAAAATACTCAACACAAATAAATCCGAATGCTCTTTGTAATTGCAAATTCTTACCAATAAAAAAGGAAAAATCAGCATTAAAAATCCAATCATAATAGAAATCCCCATAATAAGGGTATTGGATAAAGATAAAACATTAAGCCCATAGTTCTCTGCAGTACCAAAATAACGTCCTATTAATGCGTACAAAGACTGATTGGATATTCTAAAAATAACAATATCAGCATTACCACCTGCCTGAATAATAGAGCTGATCCAACTTGAAATTAGACTTAAAGGAGCTGCTGGGTTTAAACATAAAACTGTCAATATATTCAACAATATAAAAGCAAGAATTGTTAAACCTATAAATCGAAAATCCCTTTTAAAAAGAAAAAAAATTAAAAATATTAATACTGGCAATTTAATAGCAATGGCCAGCGAAAAAAATATAGCACTATGCTTTCGTTTTTGATTACCATATGCCCATAAAGAGCCCAACACACACAGAAATAAAAGAATATCCGACTGACCAAGTGTAATTTCTGTTGTAACCGCTTTAATGAGAATCAGAAGCGCCAAGATAAATATACTTGCCCTAAATTGTATATTATATTTTAAAAATATTTTTTTTATAAGATAGAGGCATCCCATAAGAAATCCAATATTTGAAATTATCCATAAAATAGAGCTAACCTGCATGCTAAAAAATCCATACGGCACAAGCAAAAGACTGATGACGGGTGCATATTTAAAAAAATCTGGCAAATTTGGATTTGAATATACATTTCCACCACCCCGGAGAATATATTTTCCAGTTTCATAAAAAACATTAAAATCCATGAGATAGATTGAAGAAAAATCCAAGAGGTAGCTAATTACAAATCTACAAAATAAAAAAATAAAGATAATTAAAAAAATTATTGAGACATGGTCTAACCTATCAATAAATCTACAAAATATTTGTCTCATATCGTGATCTTATATCATAAAAATTTTGGCATTCATAGTTATGATAAATTATCATTATAATTTTAAAATCAAAAGGTAGTACTTTTCACGTGGGCAGTGGTTGAAAAAAAAGTTTATTGCTCCGCACTTTTGATGCATCCCAAAATTCCCTTGCTCTTCCCATAGCGTTAAATATTTTTGTTTAAGCCCGATTACCCAGGGGAGTGTTTTATCAATATTTTTTAAAAGATTCCCTTCTGAAATGCGCACCACTCCAATAGTTGCTTTTTGATACAAACCATCATGAGATTCTTTAGTAAGAAGATCTTCGAAATTCACCATCCAGCCTTCTCGTTTTCCATACACAAACACTCCGGGATCGGGGACATCTTGCATTACTAAAAGCTTATCTTGAGATTGAGAGAGTGTTTCAAGTTTCTCTCCTAAAATTTTAGGACTACTATCAAACCGCATGAGCTTATAACTCTCTCGTAAAGAAAGCCAACTCAACGCCAATACAAAACACAACGATACAGCAAAGGGATGCTTAAGTTTTTGAAGAAAAAATATCCATCCTAAGGCCGTCGCAATGACTAAAAAAGGAATAAACTGAAATTCATAAAACCAGTGGATATCATGCCCTTGGGTTAAAAATCCTAAAGACAAAAAAATCATGACTAATGACAAAATAAAAAATAAATTTTTTCGATATTTAAAAAAGCCCACACATAAAAATAAAAATCCTAAAAACGTCACACCATATTTGCTAATCCCTAAAAAGTGATGCTGCCACTCTCCCCAATGCCATTTGCCACCAATAGGATGTTCAAACATAAAGAGTGTATAGATAAGCCACAGCCCTTCTACCAAAGGAGGAAGCATAAAAAGGAGATAAAATTTTATATTTTTTTTATCGAAATGGCTCCAAGCATAACCTAATAAAGGCAAGAGCAAAAAAACACCATAGTAACGCGTTACCGTAAAACAGATGGCACAGAGTAAAGAAAAATAATAATTTTTACGCAGTCCATACAAAGAAGCTAGAAAAAAAGTTACCATCGCCATATCTGAAATAAAATACGTAGAATAGGCCAACGTAATAGGAGAAAGTGAAAATAAAGCTACGCTCCAATAAGCCACTCTTATAGAATAATTTTCTTTAACAAACTGAAATAAAAAGAAAGAACCTGCTAAAAAAAATATAAAACTTAATATTCGTCCCACCAAAAGAGGCTCCAGAGGTAAAAACTGTATTCCAACAGAAGCTAAAAGATTAAATAGAGGAAAATCTTCACACCACCGAATAGGAAGATCATGATCGGGACTCAAAAAATAGAGATTAAAACTTAAAGAATTTTTAAAAATATTAAAATGCTCTTTAGCCAGATTTTCGGCCATATTGACCTGCACCAATTCTTTTTCATACCAACTGGGCAAAAAGAGAGGATAGAGTCTAAAACATACAAATAGAACAAACGTTAGAATCAATAACGTTTTTTCACGTTTACTCATGAAATTAGATTTGATGTACTTTCACAATATGCGTTGTATCCGGAGAGTGCGTAAAGATACCCGTCGTAATCACAATTCGATCTCCCCGTTTTACCATTTTTAAATGAAGCAGCCTATTTCGAATAGTTTTAAAAACTTCTCTATTTTTAAAAAGATGTTTTATCCAATAACATCGTACTCCCCACACCAAAGACAATCGTTTCATGGTGTGAGGGCTATCGGTTAATGCAATAATAGGCTGTCTGGGACGACACCGGGCAATGAGGGTAGCCGATCTTCCCTTTTCTGTGAGGCAACAAATAAATTTTGCTCCGATACTTTCTGAAATCTGACATGCGGCTTTTTCTAGATGCCCACGAGAAGCGGAGACAACACCTCCTTGAATATGGGGTTCAATAAAATATCTTTGATCTTGGTGGCGATCGTGATGTTCTACCTCACGAATAATTTTATCCATCGTGGATACTGCTTTAAAAGGATATTGGCCTGAAGCCGTTTCACTAGAAAGCATCAGAGCATCTGAGCCATCTAAAACAGCATTGGCCACATCTGAAGCTTCCGCCCGGGTGGGTCTAGAATGAAACACCATAGAATCTAACATTTGAGTTGCCGTAATGACAGGCTTCAACGCTCGATTACACTTTTGAATAATTTCTTTTTGAAGACAAGGCACAATTTCCGTTGAACTTTCTACGGCCAAATCTCCCCGGGCAATCATAATGCCATCGGACACACTTAAAATTTCATCAAAGTTATCAATAGCCTCTCGTTTTTCGATTTTAGCAATAATCCCAATAGACTTTGATTTAGGAATTCTTTTTCGAAGTTCTATAATATCTTGTTTACTGCGCACAAAAGAGAGCGCCACAAAATCAACACCCTCACGAATTCCAAATGCTAAATCTTTTTTATCTTTTGTGGTTAAAGACACATTTTGAGTTTTAATATAGGGAATGTTCACTCCCTTATTTTCTTTTAAAATTCCTCCACTCACCACCCGACATTCAATAAACTGATTTTTAGTTCTTAATACTTCGAGTTCAATCAACCCATCATCGATCAAAATAGGATTCCCCTTTTTTAAAAGCCTGGGGAGAGGACGGTATGGGATAGAAATAATTTCATGATTTCCAATAATCTCTCTTGTTGTAATCGTAATTTTTTGCCCATTTCTTATTTTTATTTCATCTTGTGATAATTTTCCGGTTCTAATTTTCGGGCCTTGAAGATCTTGAAGAATGGTCACGGGCTTTTTAAGTACCTCACTTTTTTCTCGAATACAGCGAATAACCTTTTCATAGGTCTTATAATCGCCATGAGAAAAATTAAGACGGGCCACATTCATGCCCGTTTTTATGAGCTTTTCAATCGCCTCATTTGAAAAGGTGGCTGGCCCTAAGGTGCAAACAATTTTAACTCTTCGGATCCAATCCATAAGCTTTAAGCATAGCAAATTTTATTCTTATCTCTCAAGCAGATTTAAGGCAGAGACTAACGATTTTTTGAGGCATGAAAGCTCGGATTCAAAAACAGTTCGTAGATCAATAACAAAACACTCTTTTTGAATACGTCCAATAACAGGGATAGTATCTTGAGAAAGTCTTAAATGTTGTTCAAACTGAAGCAATTTTCCCTTAGGCAAAGAAAAACATAAAGCCACTGTGGGAATAGACAGTTTTGGAAACGCCCCTCCCCCCACCTTGGATACATCTTCTCGAATTATCATGAATGACAGTGCTAATTCCGATTTTAATGTTTGAGCTCTAGCTCTCAATACATCCATGGGAGTTAAAAGTAGTTTTAAAAATGGAATTTCTTCTTCTGGATGAGGAAGCGTATAAATTCTTAGCGTCTCTTCTAGCGCAGTCAAGAGTAACTTATCTACTCTTAATACACGATAAAGTGGATTTTTTTTAAGTTTTTCAATCCACTTTTTCTTTCCCACAATGAGCCCTGCCTGAGGACCTCCTAAAAGCTTATCTCCACTAAAGGTAATAAGATCTGCCCCCTGCTCTATGCACTCAGAAATAAGAGGCTCATCTTGAAATATTGGCCATTTTCGAAACAAGAGACCACTACCCGCATCAAATAAAAGGGGCTTTTTCCTTTTTCGAGAAAGTTGGGCCAATTCACGGATAGGGACTTCTTGGGTAAAACCCACAATATCGTAATTGCTCTTATGTATTTTTAAAAAAAGAGAAGTAGATACATCGCAGGCTTTTTCATAATCTTTAAGTCTTGTTTTATTCGTGGTCCCAACTTCTTTTAGGAGGGCTCCGCTTTTTTCCATGATATCGGGGATTCGAAAAGAACTGCCAATCTCTACAAGTTCACTTCTAGAAATTAATACTTTTTTCTGAAAAGCCAAAGTATTCAGACACAAAAAGAGAGCTGCGGCATTATTATTGACCACCAAGGCACTTTGGGCCCCTGTTAATGCGCACAAGAGTTTTTCAAGATGGTCTAATCGTTCTCCCCGCTCATTTTTTTTAATATTAAACTCTACCGTGCTATAGCCCTCTCCAACTTCTTTTATTTTTTCTAAGGCTTTTTTGGCTAAAGGAGCTCTTCCTAAATTGGTATGGATCAACACTCCAGTAGCATTGATGACTCTTTTTAAAGAAGATTTTTGAAATTGTAAAAAATTTTGAGACAATCGATCATACATATGGTCTTTACTAATAGGCTTTTTAGTTTCTTGAACCTCACACCGAATATCGTCTAAAGTCGTTCGAATAATCTGAAGAGCCCAATCCCTAGACAACGTTTCTACCCAATGTTGAACTTTTGGATTTTCTAAAATGGCGTGAACTGAGGGAATATCTCTTAACATTTTCCACACACATAGACTATCCCCCCTATAAAAGCAAATATCTACTAAACAATTCCTTATCTACACTTACTTTTGGGTGTGAATTCATTTTCACACTCTGCATATCAAACCATAGGTACAAAACTACCCAGAATAGCCATACATGGCCATATATTCATGGCCCTAGCCATACATTAATCTATTGATATTATTATATTTTTTTACTTTCGCTCATTTTGACGCAGGATGGCATAGAATATGCTTCTTTTTAAATATTAAGATGAGAGTTCAAGCAACACATACTTTAAAATCAGCATCTTTTAAGGACAAACCTTGGGCAGGGCTTGTTATTCCATTCCCAAAACCCGCCACTAAAAAAGAAGTTCAGCTTTTAAGAAAAGCATGGCATGTGGGAATGATTTTAACAGTAATGTACTTATATGCTGATGTCTTTACCACGCGCCAAATGGCACTCACAGTGCTTAGTCTCATTGGACTTCCTTTTGTATTCTTAGATATCTCACGACTTTGGTGGAAACCTTTAAATAAATTTATTGTTTCTGTTTTTGGCCCTACGATGCGCAAACGCGAACTATTTTCTGTAAGTGCCACTACACCCTTTATTCTATCCAGTTTCATTGTCATTTCCTTTTTCCCAAAACCTATTGCTCTTTTGTCTTTAGCTTGTCTTGCCCTAGGAGATGTCGCTGCCAATATTGTTGGAATTAAATTTGGGAAAGATAAAATTGTAGAAGGAAAATCACTTCAAGGATCTTTGGCTTGTTTTTCTGTCTGTTTCCTCTTAACGTTTGCTTTCATCGTAAACTATTCGCTTATTTCTGAATATGCTACACTTATTTGTCTCATAGGGGGACTTGTACCAACAGTTGCTGAAATTATTTCTTCAAAGACACTGGATGATAATTTTTTAATCCCCGTACTCACTGCTTCTATTTTATATCCGGTATTACTTTTCTTTGGTTGGTAGACTTGCGCCTGATGGGAAAATAAAGGTTTTTGCTCCGGTTAGAGAATGCGGCATTTCTTTATCATTTAAGGTAAATTTAACCCCTTCCACATCTGAAACAAAAAAACGTAACACCTTTTTTGCATGAAGCTCTGTCGATCCACCGGCCTTCAAAGGTAAAGGATAAGGAGCATCTGAATCAATCTGTACCTTTAGCCAAATATCTTTAGGGGCTTGAATAATTAATTTGTATCCTCCCGCGGGAGCTATGCTTTCTTTTCCTCCTAAAGATACTTCTGATGATGATGTTGTTTCAGTTGTTGAAATATCTCCAATGGGTTTTACCTGCTTAGGTTCTCTAAATAAAAAAGAAGCTACAATCACGAGCACTATAAAAGATACAGTGGCAGATACTAATAAAAAGTTTTTTTGCAGATAAAAAGGAGTTTCAGAAATCTCATTCACTGAAGATACAATAGGATCACTTTTCGGTTGAGTATTTAAAAAATTTTCATACTGATGAAGAACCTCATTTACATCCAGACTCAAATATTTTGAAATGGACCTTAGCATTCCCTTCACATAAGGCATAGGAGGCAAATTTTCATGACGATCTTCTTCTAACGCCTGAATCCGAGAAACATGATAACAGGTAAATTTAGCTAAATCTTCTTGGCTAATATTTTTAAGTTCTCGCGCTTTTCTTAAAAAATTCCCTAATGTTTCCATATTTTTTAAAGTGTATCGTATTTTTTGTATTTTACAATTCTATTTTTTTAGTTTATAGCCTAAAACACGTGAAAATAAAATTTTATCTTCTGATATTGTTTTTTTTCTTGCCTCTTTCTGCCTGGCCATGGGGTGGACATTATTTAATTACCACATACGCCACTGAAAAAGTTACCTGGCTCAATCAATTTCATGAAATTCGGGTTACTCCCTTCCAAGATTTTTTATCCAAAGCTTTTTCAAAAGATTTTACCCAAAAAGATTTCTTAAACCAGTACCAATTAAATTCTACTTATAAAATAGACTATAAACATCCCCTGAATGGGACTATTGATGCACGCTCTATTTTAATTGCCCATACCGATGAACCTGATTGGGGGATGGATCAAAATATGGATATTTCTCCAGATCAAAAATTTATGGGGGGAACAATCGGCCCTACAAGCCAAGCTTTTCGCCATCTTTATTGGAAAACATGGAGTTTAAAAGCTCCCTGGCGGACTTTTCACATACCCCCTCGAGAAATGGGACAGGCTTTAAGAAGAGCACAAATTTTTTATGACCTTGCTCAAACCGCATTTGAGGCAAAACAACCTTATTGGGCATTCCGATTTTTAGCGTGGTCCCTTCATTATATACAAGACTTAGGTCAACCCTTTCACAGTAGCCAACTCCTCACCCCAAAATTTATTGATTGGAATTCTATCTTCAATTTTAATCAACTCATCAAGCGGACCACTCAAATCATTTCCAATTACCATTTTTTGTATGAAGATTATGTGGTTTATAAACTAGAAGAAGAAGCCAAGCACCCTAGTGATACTCCTTTTATTTCAATCTTAAAAAAAGATACTTTTACATACAGTTCCAGCGCCTATTTAATTGCCAGACACTCTGCCGACACCTCTAACCGTCTTTCTTATTCCATCGGGGAAGCCTGCTTTACTTTTTTTGGAAAAAGATTTTTAGAATCTGCAATTGATGTCCCCCATAGCCCAAAAGGTACCTTTCCCATGAAACCTTTTGATGAGACAAAAGAACTTTCTTCTGCTAAAAAACACCTTTTTATTCAAAATACTGCCCAGAGCTTAGAAAAAACCGGTTTTTATACTCGCTCCCTTTTAGAACTGGCCAAAGAGGAGTTTCTTTCAACCGACTTGAAGAATCTTGAAAAGTAGTGTAAAAACAATGCCTATGTTTAAGATTAAGTTTAAAGATGACTATGAAAAAGAAGTGTATACCGTCTATTGCCAAACTCAGGATTTAGATTTGGGCGGGCATCCTTATTTTGTCACCGTTAAAAAACTTATAGATTCCTCTGTCCACAGTCCCATTATTGAGATCAATAACAAAGAGAAAAAACGTTTTAGAGACACCAAGTCATTACTGATTCCTATTCAAAACATTGTTTTAATTGAACAAGTCGCCGATGAAAAATCTAGGATCGTAGAAGTAAAAGTCCCCCTTTCCCCATTTGTAAAAACGACCAGAAGTCCATGAATAAAGAACCTATTACGCTTGAAGGCCATGAACGGCTGAAAGAAGAAATTCATCGTTTAAAAACCAAAGAACGTCCCCGCATCATTAAAGCCATTGCTGAAGCCAGAGCCCATGGGGATTTAAAAGAAAATGCGGAATATCACGCTGCCCGGGAAGAACAAGGACTTTTAGAAGCTCGGATCGCAGAATTAGAAAACACCCTAGCCCTAGCCCAAGTTATTGATCATAAAGCTCTTTCCAATGGGCATATCGCTTTTGGAGCAACGGTTACGTTGTTAGATCTTCAAACCTCACAGCAAAAAAAATATCAAATTGTAGGCAAATTTGAATCGGATATCAAAGCAGGGAAAATCCCCATCGCCTCTCCCATCGCCAGAGCCTTGATTGGAAGGAAAGTGGGGGAAGAAGTCAGCATTCAGGTCCCCAAAGGTCTTCAGGAATTTGAAGTTCTTAAGATAGAATATCTCTAAAAAATAATGCTTGTATTTATAACAAAGTGGAGATATATACTTTTTTTGTAAATATGTCCGACCTTAGAGCTTTCGAGCATGGTGCTCATGTCCTCTGAAGATGGATCCCAAATTAAGGAGAAATTAGAAAATGGGTAAAAAACTATACGTAGGTAATCTTGCTTTTTCAACAACGCAAGACGCGCTTCAACAATTATTTGCACAGGCTGGTACTGTAGAGTCTGCAACGATCATTTCAGATCGTGTCACTGGACGCAGTAAAGGCTTTGGCTTTGTAGAAATGGCTTCTGATCAAGAAGCTACTGATGCCATTACAAAATTAAATGGCCAAGAAATTGAAGGACGCGCCATTGTGGTTTCGGAAGCTCGTCCCCAAGCTCCTCGCGAAAGCAGAGGTGGTTTTGGTGGTGGCGGCGGCCGTGGTGGTAGTAGAGGTGGTTTTGGTGGTGGCGGCGGCGGTCGCGGTGGAAGAGGTCGCTTCTAAACTTACTTACATTTAATTAAGTTACAAAAACCCTAATCGTGAGAAATCGCGGTTAGGGTTTTTTATTTGATCTATGAATTCTTGAAATAAGGCTGGGGCCTTGGAAGATAAAGCCGGTGTAGAGTTCAATTAAATCTGCCCCAGCATTGAATTTTCGAAGGGCGTCGTGCTCAGAAAAAATTCCCCCCACACCGATTAAAACCAAATCTTTCGAAAGTTCTTTTAAGCGTTTTAAAAGAGCCGTTGATTTTTCTTCAAGAGGAGCTCCGCTCATTCCCCCTTGGGCAACAACCATCGTATTCGTAGCCACAAAACCTGCAATATTTAGCTCTTGGGCAATATGTATCATATCCTCAAGATCTTTTTGAGCAATATCTGGAGAAATCTTAATAAAGAGTGGCTTTTGAGAAACGTGTTTAATGCATTCTAAGAGATGCTTAAAATAAGAAGGTTCTTGAAGCCTTCGAAGTTCAGGTGTGTTAGGTGAGCTAATATTTACCACAAAAAAATCGACATACAGGTTCGCTTTTTTAATACAAAAAACATAATCATCTGCTGCCTGTTCTAATGGAGTTTCTTTATTTTTTCCAATGTTAAGTCCAACAGGAATGTGCAGCCCAGGTTTTGCTTTTTGAATACGTTCTAAAACCCGCTCAACCCCATCATTATTAAATCCCATACAATTTACCAATGCCTTTTCCTTTTGAAGTCTAAAGAGCCGAGGTTTTGGATTTCCAAATTGTGGGCGAGGAGTTACGGTACCTACTTCTATAAAACCAAATCCTAGAGCCTGCCAGGCTAAAAGAGCTTTGGCATTTTTATCAAACCCGGCAGCTAAACCGACTGGATTTTTAAACGTAATTCCTAATAATGTTTTTTCTAACGCTGGATTTTCATAATAATATAATAAGGACAATATCCAGCGAACCGGGACAAGAGATAATAAATATATCAGAATATTATGAACACATTCAGGATCAAACAAAAACAAAATCGGACGAAGTAATTTATAAAGCATGCTCTAATTTTTGGATAATTGTTTTAATAATCTCTTCTTTAGAGTTTACTTGAAGCATAGAATTATTTCTATCCAAAATAAGAGCAGGATGTTGTTGATTGGAAATTTGAAAAAGGTCATTGGCAATAACGACGTGAACATTCATGGATTCTAAGGCCTCATTTCCCAGTTTCAATAATTCCTCTTTTGTTTTTTTCCATTCAAGCTTAAATCCAATTTTAAAAACCTGAGTTACTTTATCTATTTCACGAATAATTTTAGGTGTTTGGATAAATTCCACTTCTAATTTTTCTGCAGAAGATAGTTTTTTATCTTCCACATGAGTCGGTACATGGTCTAATACAGCGGCGGCAAAAATAGCGGCTTGATATTGTTGGTATTGAAGTTCGGAAAGAACAGTCTCCATCATCTCAGCCGGAGTTTGAACAGATAATACCGTATAAAAAGAATGAGGTTTAAAACACCCCGGACCATAAACCAAGGTTGGAAGCGCCCCTCTTAAATAGAGCTCATGAGCAAGCCTCACTGAAAGTTCTCCGGTAGAAAAATTTCCAATGTGTCTCACAGGATCAATAGGAGCCTGAGTCGGTCCACCCGTAATCAAGATCTTTTTCCCACTGAGAGGATGATGAGTTTTATTTAAAAGATGACTCACCTGTGACACAATGGTTTCAATTTTAGGAAATTTTTCTTTCCCTTCTTCGTGTTTTGTTTCGATAAAATATATATTTTTTTGCTCTGTTAAAAAAGCTAAATTCTTTTTTAACACCGGATTTTGGGCAAGAGATTCATGCATCGTGGGGACAAAGACGATGGGCATCTTTTTTCCCCACTGAGAAGCGATCAGAGTTGTCACCACATTATCGGCTAATCCCAAAGCTACTTTATTAATGGTATTTAACGTTGCCGGAGCCACCAACACTAAATCACACTCTACAATATGCTCTACCCTTCCAGTTAAGTCGGCAATGGGAGGTGCTTCTACTGCCCATTCTAAAGCTAAGGGTGTAATAAATTTTTGAGAAGATGCAGTCATGTATGCCTTCACCTCCGCCCCATAGCGACGAAGCTCACGAGCAAGTTTTACGGTTTCAACGGCTGCAATGCCGCCGGTCACACATAAGGCAATACGTTTACCCAAAAGGGTATTAAATTTTATCTCTACTGAATGATCTGAATACATATCTGGATATATTATTTCTTTAATACAGCTTGTGCTGCAGCCAAGCGAGCCACAGGCACTCTATAGGGGGAGCAACTAACATAATTTAACTTAGTTCGATAGCAAAATTCAACTGAAGAAGGATCACCTCCATGTTCACCACAAATTCCAATTTTAAGGTCCGGAGTAGTCTTTCGGCCTAATTCAACAGCCATTTCAATCAAACGTCCCACTCCTTTTTGATCAATACTGACAAAGGGATCCACATCATAAATGCCTGTTTCAATATACTTCGGTAAAAAATGTCCTGAATCATCTCTAGAAATTCCAAAAGTGGTTTGAGTCAAGTCATTGGTTCCAAAAGAAAAAAACTCCGCACTCTTAGCAATTTGATCTGCCGTCAGTGCAGCCCTGGGAAGTTCAATCATCGTTCCCACTTTATAATCAATGTGAAGTTTATATTTTTCTAAAACCTCTTTACAAATCTTAACCACCCTCTCTTTAATCAAATCAAATTCTTTCACATCTCCCACAATGGGAATCATAATTTCAGGGATTAAATCCATTTTTTCCTTCTGAACCATTTCGCAGGCCGCTTCCATAATTGCTTGAACTTGCATTTCATAAATTTCTGGATAGGCCACTCCCAATCTACAGCCTCTAAATCCCAGCATGGGATTAAACTCACTTAACCCTTTGGCTTTTTGTTTAATCTTTGAAAAGGACACATTAATTTTATGCGCCAATTCTGCTAAATCTTTACTTGTTTGAGGCAAAAATTCATGAAGAGGCGGATCAAGCAATCGAATGGTCACAGGATATCCCTTCATTTCCTTAAAAATTCCCATAAAATCTTGTTTTTGCATCGGAAGCAGTTTTGACAGTGCCGTTCTTCTAGTTTCTTCCGTATCTGCTAAAATCATCTCCCGCATAACATCAATCCGCTCAGGATCAAAAAACATATGCTCTGTCCGACAAAGTCCAATGCCTTCCGCCCCAAACTGTCTTGCTACTTTGGCATCGTGAGGAGTATCCGCATTGGCCCTCACTCGAATGGACCGAACTTCATCTACCCACGTCATCAGTTTTTCATAATATTGATCTAATTTGGGCTGAACGGTTGGGATCACTCCCAAATATACTTCTCCGGTAGTTCCATTAATGGTAATTAAATCTCCCGCATGCACTTTTTTATCATTTACCATCATATACTTATGTTCAGAATCAATTTGAATATCGTGACACCCCACAATGCAACATTTTCCCATTCCGCGAGCCACAACCGCGGCGTGAGAGGTCATCCCCCCTCGGGCTGTTAGAATTCCACTGGCTACATGCATGCCATGAATATCTTCTGCAGATGTTTCTGCTCGAACTAAAATTACTTTATGCCCCCCCTCTACCCATTTTTCAGCCGTTTCTGGAGAAAATACTACTTCTCCACTTACCGCTCCTGGAGAAGCAGCCAATCCTTTGGCAATCACTTCTTTGGGAGCCTCTGGATCAATCATGGGATGCAAAAGCTGCTCTAATTGCGCTGGTTCAATTCTTAAAATAGCCTCTTCTTGTGAAATCATTTTTTCTTGAACCATGTCAAAAGCAATACGAACTGCTGCTTTGGCAGAACGTTTTCCGCGTCTGGTTTGCAAAATCCACACTTTTCCTTTTTGGATGGTAAACTCTACATCTTGCATGTCTTTATAATGCTTTTCTAAACGTTCAAAAAAATCACACAACTCTTTACACGCCTTGGGCATGGTTTTTTCAAGACTATGCGAGGAAGGGGCATCCCCTAAGAGAGGCGACGGAGTTCGAATACCCGCCACCACATCTTCTCCTTGAGCATTGAGCAGATATTCTCCAAATACTTCCTTGTCTCCTGTAGAAGGATCTCTGGTAAAAGCAACGCCCGTCGCAGAATCATCCCCCAAATTTCCAAACACCATTGCTTGCACGTTGACCGCAGTTCCCCACTGAGAAGGAATATGGTGGATTTTTCGATAGGTAATGGCCCTAGGTGAATTCCAAGAATGAAATACCGCCCCAATGGCTCCCCAGAGTTGTTCAAAAGGATCTTGGGGAAACTCTTTTCCCGTTGTTTTTTTAACCAATTGTTTATATTCACCCACCAACTCTTTTAATGCTTGGGCATTTAACTCCACATCTTGAGTCACTTTTGCTTTTTTCTTTTTGGCTGACAACAATGCTTCAAATTTATGAATATCAATATCTAAAACTACATTGCTATACATTTGGATAAATCGACGATAGCTGTCATAGGCAAAACGTTCTTTTTGAGTTTGCGCAATTAACCCCTCAATTGTCTTATCATTTAAACCCAAGTTTAAAATGGTATCCATCATTCCGGGCATACTGATTCTGGCACCGGAGCGAACTGATACTAAAAGAGGATTTTTGATATCCCCAAACTTTGTTCCTAACACTTCTTCCACAAAACTTAATTTGGTTAAAACTTCTTTTTCCAATCCTTCGGGATAGTGATTATTATGTTCATAAAAGTAAGAACACACTTCGGTAGAAATGGTAAACCCGGGAGGAACGGGAATGGAAAGCTTGGTCATTTCTGCAAGCCCTGAGCCTTTTCCTCCTAAGATATCTTTTCTGGCAGGGTCTCCTTCAGCATTACTATTACCAAAAAAATAGACATATGGTTTAGACATGACGTTAAGCCTCTAATTTTTTTCTTAAAAATTCCATGAGCTGGGTCATATTTACACGATCTTGTTTCATGGAATCTCGATCTCTGACTGTTACTGCTTCGTCCTTTAAAGAATCAAAATCAACCGTCACACACAAGGGAGTCCCAATTTCATCTTGCCGACGGTATCTGCGCCCAATACTGGCTGCTTCATCATATCGGGTTAAATAAAAAGGCCGAACCATTTCTTGAAGTTTATGAGTAAGTTCTTGAAGTCCGGCATTCTTAATGAGAGGGAAAAAGGCCACTTTAATAGGGGCCAGTTTTGGATGAAATCGAAGAACAGATCTTTTTTCATCCTTGGCTTCTTCCTCATGATAGGCATCAATAAGACAAGCAAGTAGAGTTCGATCACATCCCACAGATGTTTCTATGACATAAGGAGTATATTTTTCTTTGGTAGCTTCATCAAAATACTGAAGAGATTTTCCAGAATATTGTTGATGCCGGGATAAATCAAAATCTGTACGGTTATGAATCCCTTCTATTTCTTGCCATCCAAATGGAAATTCATACTGAACATCAAAGGCTTTTTTTGCATAATGTGCCAGTTCCCCTTTCGTATGTTCATGAAATTGCAATTTTTTAGGATTCAGTCCTAAAGATTTGTGCCATTTTAATCTTTCTTCTTTCCAATGATCAAAATATTGTTCATCAGAACCCGGCTTAACAAAATATTGCATTTCCATCTGTTCAAATTCACGGGTTCTAAAAATAAAATTTCCAGGAGTAATTTCATTTCGAAATGCCTTTCCAATTTGAGCAATCCCAAAAGGAATTTTATGGCGAAGCGTTGTTTGAACATTTAAAAAATTAACATAAATTCCTTGGGCCGTTTCTGGACGTAAATAGACAATACTACTTTCATCTTCTATGGGTCCCATAAACGTTTTAAACATGAGATTAAATTGACGCATCTCTGTCAGTTCACCGGAACAGTCGGGACATTTTTTTTCTGTCAGTTGATCTGGACGAAATCGGTGTTTACATTTCTTGCAATCAACCAGAGGATCTGTAAACCCCGCCACATGTCCTGATGCCTCCCACACTTTTGGGTGCATTAAAATAGAAGCATCGATGCCTTCAATATCTTCTCGATTGACCATGGCATTCCACCACAATCGTTTAATATTATTTTTAAGTTCAACGCCTAAAGGACCATAATCCCAACAGCTATTAATCCCTCCATAGATTTCACTGCTTTGAAAAATAAATCCTCTTCTTTTACATAAAGAAACGAGCTCATTCATATCTAAGGTCATGGCTGATACCCCAATTGTTTAGAAAACTGCAGTTGATAAAACTTATGATATTGCCCCTCTTGTTTCATTAGGGTTTCATGCGTCCCCTCTTCTACAATTTCTCCATCAGACAAAACCAAAATACGATGCGCATGTTGAATCGTAGAAAGTCTGTGCGCAATAATAAAACTGGTTCGTCCTTTCATCAGCTGTTCAATGGCTTTTTGAACTAAAATCTCAGATTCAGTATCTAACGCAGACGTAGCTTCATCCAAAATTAAAATAGGAGCATTTTTCAGGAGTGCCCTAGCAATGGAAATTCTCTGACGCTCTCCTCCAGAAAGCTTAACCCCTCTTTCTCCAACAACCGTATCATACTGATGAGGGAGCTCCATAATAAAATCATGAGCATGGGCTGCTTTCGCTGCTTCAACCACATCCTTTTGTGAACGCCCTTGATCTCCATACGCAATATTGGCACCAACCGTATCATTAAATAAAAATACATCTTGAGATACCAGCGCAACTTGTTGACTTAAAGATTCTAAAGTCACATCTCGAACATCCATTCCATCAACAGAAATGGCTCCTTCTGTTACATCATAAAAACGAGGAACCAGATTAACCAGAGTTGTTTTTCCTCCTCCACTGGATCCCACCAGCGCAATCACCTCACCCTTTTGAATGGTTAAATTAATATTTCTTAATACCCATTGTTCTTCATTTTTATATTTAAAGGACACTTGTTCAAAAGTAATATTTTTTGAGAACGTTTTTAAGGGAAGCGCATGGGGAGTATTTTCAACACTCGGGGTTAAATCTAAAATAGAAAAAACACGCGTTGCCGCTGCTAGTCCTTTTTGAAATCCTATATAAAGAGAATTAAGTTTTTTAATCGGATCAATGAGAAATCCCAATGCAAAACCAACACTAAAGATATCCCCTCCACTCACTTGTTGCGAAAGAACCCGATTTCCCCCATAAACGGTTAAAAATGCCAATCCAAATCCCCCTAAAATGCCTAAAACAGGCGCTAACAATCCCTCCACTTTCATCCATCGAAATTGAACCCCCAATAAACGTTCATTATCCAATCGAAATTTTCTATGTAAAAATTTCTCCAAACCAAATGCTTTTACAATCCGAATGCCACTTAAGGTTTCATGAATGGTAGAGTTTAATGTTGCCCATTGTTCCTGGCGCTGATGGGTCATTTTTCGTAATTTTTTCCCTATTCTAGAAATCATCAATACAAGAGGTGGCATCATCACTAAAGAAATAAGAGTTAACTTCCAATCTCTATAAAAAGAAACCGAAATAAGTCCTATAATGGTGAAAGGATCTAAAAATAGGGAATTAATCCGTCCATAAGCTTCTAACATTAAAATAACATCACTGTTGATTACAGACATCATCCTTCCCGTAGAAGCTTGAGAATAATAATCTAACGATAAAGAAATATATTTTTTATAGAGCTCAACCCGGATGGTCCTGACAATCCTTTCACTCAGATAGGAAATCCAAACGGTGTAAATATATCTTGAGACAGAACAAAAAATAGCAAAACAAATAATAAAAAGAGGCATCATTTTAAGTATGTCTCTTTTCTTTCCAACTAAAATATCATCTAAAAATGGTTTTACAGAAAGAGCTGCCCCGGGTTGAAGAGAGGAAGCAAAAATGCCTAAAATGAGCACCCCTAAAAACTCCCATCGATAGGGCTTTGCATAGGAAAGAACTCGCCGCAGGGTTTTCATAAATGATTTGCTATGGTTACAATAATAATGATATCAAATCAAGAATTATGAAAGCGGTATTTTTAGATCGAGATGGCACCATTAACGTTGAAGAACCCAATTATCTTACCGATATTCGAAAGCTTAAAATTTTTGATGAAGCCTTTAAAGCCATTCAATTATTTAATTGTCATGGGTTTAAAACCATTGTTGTGACAAATCAATCCTGTGTTGGCAGAGGAGTACTCCAAGAAAAAGAACTTATTAAAATTAATACCCAATTACAAAAAACATTAGCTAAAAAAAATGCTCACTTAGACTCTATTTATTATTGCCCACACACACCCGATGACCAGTGTCTTTGTCGAAAACCAAAGATTGGATTATTACAGCGGGCCGTCCAAGAGCATCATGTTAACTTAGAAAAATCTTTTTTTATTGGAGATCGAGAATTTGACATCTATGCTGGGAAAGCGGCTGGATGCAAAACCGTACTGGTTCTTACAGGGGCAGGGAAACAAATGTTGGAACGGTTTTCTTTAAAACCTGATTTTATTGCCACCCATCTTCTGGAAGCCGCCCAATGGGTTATTCAGCAATCAGCGTCTCTATAAAACGATACGAATTCATTTCTCTTCCCAAGTGATGAAATAAAAAAGAAGGAAGGAGCGCTTTCATTTCATGGCGCAGATGTGTTGCCATAGTCACATCTATCTTTTGTTTTGTCATCATGCGATTGACATACAGTATCGTTTCTTTTGAAACTTTTTTAAGAGATTCTTCGCCATACTGGCTCAGAATGACAGAAGCAGCACACTCATTACATTTTACTCCCCCTTCTCCATATGAAAACAAAAGTTTTTCTGGTAATAACTCTACCTTTTTTTTGCACTTTAAACAGCCCGTGAGCATCGGCTCATAGCCAATATGAGGCAGGAGTCGCGCCTCGAAAAGTCTCGCCAAGAGATCTTCTTGTTTTGTTTTTTCCAAAGATTTTAAAAAAGAATGTAAAAAATCAAAAAGATTTTGTGCAGATTCATTCTCGCGCATCACTTCAGAAATAACCTCTAAAAAATAGCACCCATAAGCCATTTTATGAATGCTTTTTTTAAGACCAGAAAAAATATTAACAACGGAAACTTCTGACAATCTTGCCAAAGAAGAATGTTGTTTTTGAGAATAGAGCACGGAAAGCAGCGTTAAGGGTTCTAAGGCACCCCCAAAACGTCTTTTACTTTTTTGAGCATAAGGGGCAATGGCCGTTACCCGACCAAAATCATGTGTTAATAAAATAACTCTTTTATCATTTTCACTGAAGGGGACTGCTTGAAAAACAAATGCAGAAGTTTTAAGAAGCTCCATGAAAAGTAGCCGTTATGTTCATACGGAAAGAACCTCTTTTTCTGAAGGAGCATTAACAGGCATTTTTTCTCGGTTCAATACATAGACTAAAAGTCCCACCAAAGCCCACACCACAATGACCATTTGAACAATGGTCATCATGTCCGCCCCAATGGTGGTAGGTCGCCCATACGCCCATTCAAAAAGTTTTAAAAATGCGGATTGCCCCACCCCTAACCCGGCTGGTGCAATGGGAATCGACATCACAAACATCCCGAGCGGCAGTAAAAAGAAATATTGCGCAATGGGTAATGCATTCTCACCCAAGGCTCTCACCGCCGCATAATATAAAATAACATTCGCAATAAAATTAATGACCGTCATAATTCCCGCTAAAAAAATGACCCCCAAATGTTTTCGATATGCCCAAAAGGACTCTGTCATGTCCCTTAAAAAAATAGGCCAACGGGAAGAAAGTGAAAAATTTTTTCTAAATAAAAAAAATAAAAATCCAATCACAACAATTCCAAATCCACCCATAATCATTTGTCCTAGAATTTTTAATTCCGAAACAGATTGCACAAAAGAAAAATTAAAAATGACTGCACAAAAAGTGACTACCGTTAACATCATCAGTCCAATAAACCGATCCATAACGACAGAAAGAGCCGCCGCCATTTTATTCTTTTCTGTTTTAGAGATATAATACGCTTTCACGACGTCGCCGCTGACAGTTCCGGGAATAACAATATTAAAAAAATGCCCAATAAAAACAAGTTTTAAGGCTTTTTTAAAGCTAATTCGAATTCCTTGTGTCGTTAAGAGCAAACGCCATCTCCAAGTGGTAATCAGTAATGTCACAAGCCCCATCAGCAAAGATAAAATTGTCCAATAAGAGTGTAAAAAAGCATCTTTCACTCGAACTAAATCCACTTTCCCAGAAGTAATTAAATAAACAAAAATAGCCACCGCAAACGCCAATTTAAGAATTTGAATTAAAAAAGATTTTATCTTTGCCTTTTTCATATTGGATGTCATTCTCGCGAAAGCAAGAATCTAAGTCAATTAAATCCTTATAATTGACTTATATAAATGAGTGATCTAAAAACTGATCTATGGACATTGCCGTCATTGGAACCGGATATGTAGGATTGGTAGCAGGGACCTGTTTTGCCGATAGCGGAAACCAGGTATATTGTGTTGATGTAGATAAGACCAAAATCAAAAATCTATCCTGTGGGATTGTCCCCTTCTATGAACCTGGTCTAGAAGATCTTATTAAGCGAAATACCAAAAATAAAAGACTAACGTTTACAATAGACTCTGCTTTGGCCATTCAACAATCAAAAGTTATTTTTATTGCCGTTGGCACTCCTCAAGATGAAGACGGCTCTTCAGATTTAAAATATGTCTTTAACGTAGCCCGCACCATTGCTGAACACATGAATGAATCTAAAATTATTGTTCTTAAAAGTACTGTTCCCGTAGGCACACACCAAAAAGTATCTGATATCCTACAAAAAAATACCTCGCACCCATTTGCTATTATTTCAAACCCCGAGTTTTTAAAAGAAGGAACCGCCATCGAAGATTTCTTAAAACCAGAGCGTGTGGTACTGGGAGGAAACCATGAAGAAGCCTTAAATACCTTAAAAGAACTCTATGCACCTTTTGTTCGTTCTGGAAACCCAATTTTTATCATGGATAATACCTCTGCAGAACTATCTAAATATGCCTGCAATTCCTTTCTGGCCGCCAAAATTTCTTTTATCAATGAAATAGCCAACTTTTGTGAATCTGTTGGAGCCGATATTGAACCTATTCGGCAAGTCATGATGAGTGATTCTCGAATAGGACATAAATTTCTATATCCTGGAACAGGTTATGGAGGTTCTTGTTTTCCAAAAGATGTTCAAGCCCTTTTAGCCTCTAGCCAAATTCACGGAAAATCTCTCAAGGTGCTACAGGCTGTTGAAGAGGTAAATCGCGCGCAAAAAGAAATTTTATTTCATAAACTCTATACGTATTTTTCAGGGAAACTATCCGGAAAAACCATTGCCATTTGGGGTCTTGCTTTTAAGCCCAATACGGATGATATGAGAGAAGCTCCAGCTATTGCTGTTATTAAAAATTTACTTAAGCATAAAGCTAAAATAAAAGTCTACGATCCTGTTGCGCTCCTAACCGCCAAACACATTTTTGAAAATAAAATTGAATATTTTGAAGATAGCTATGAGTGCTTAAAAGATGCAGATGCTCTTCTTATTTTAACAGAATGGAATGAATTTCGAAAACCCAATTTCAAAAAAATAAAAAGCCTTCTCACACAACCCCTTATTTTTGACGGACGTAATCTCTTTAATCCAAAGATGATGAAAGAGTATGGATTTTACTATGAAGGGATCGGCTTAATATGAAACACGCTATTGTGACAGGAGGAGCGGGTTTCCTAGGCTCCCACCTCTGCGACACTCTTCTAGAACGAAATTATCACGTTACTTGCATCGATAATTTCATTACGGGGAGTCCTAAGAATATTGCACATCTCACCTCTCATCCAAATTTTACTTTCACTGAGCACGACGTTACTAAATATATTCAAATAGAGGGGCCTATAGATGCCATTTTTCATTTTGCTTCTCCAGCCAGTCCCATTGATTATCAAAAAATTCCTATTCCCACATTAAAGGTGGGCGCTCTCGGCACTCATAATGTCTTGGGTTTAGCAAAAGCTAAAAAAGCCACTATTCTTTTGGCTTCTACTTCTGAAGTCTATGGAGATCCCCTCGTTCATCCGCAAAAAGAAGATTACTGGGGAAATGTAAATCCCATTGGTCCTAGAGGATGTTATGATGAAGCCAAACGATTTTTAGAAGCGATGACCATGGCCTACCATCGAGTTCATGGATTAAAAACACGAATTATCCGGATTTTTAATACCTATGGCCCTCGCCAACGACTGGATGATGGCAGAGCCATTCCTACTTTTATCACTCAAGCATTGAAGAATGAAGACATTACTATTTTTGGGGATGGTTCCCAAACCCGAAGCTTTTGCTATGTAGATGATTTAATTTCAGGAATTTATAAACTATTCCAATCAGATTATTCTTACCCTGTAAACATTGGAAATCCTACGGAACTCACCATTCATGAAATGGCTAAAAAAGTGATTGAAGTCATACACAGTAAAAGTAAATTCATCTATAAATCTCTTCCACAAGATGACCCTAAAACCAGACAACCGGATATAACCCTTGCCAAAAAATTGTTGCAATGGGAGCCTAAAATCAGTCTGGAAGAAGGATTAAAACGATCCATGGATTATTTCAAAAGGAGTTTATGATGATGAATGTTCAAATATTAGATCTTAAAAAACAATATGAAGCCCTTAAACCTCAAATTCAAACAGCCATTCAACGTGTTTTAGATCAAGGAATTTATGTATTAGGCCCAGAAGTGCAAAAACTTGAAAAAGATTTAGCCCAATATGTAGGAAGCCCCCATGCTTTAGGAACTTCTTCGGGGACTGATGCTCTTTTATTGGCTCTTTTAACGATTGGGATTGAACCCAATGACGAAGTTATTACCACTCCCCTTTCATTTGTTGCCACCAGTGAAGTCATTTCATTTTTAAAAGCGAAACCTGTATTTGTAGATGTTGATCCTCAGACATTTTGCATCGATCCCACTCAAATTGAAGCAGCTATTACCTCTAAAACCAAAGCTATTATTCCAGTCCACATTTTTGGCCAGTGTGCGGATATGGATCCTATTTTAGACATTGCCAAAAAACATAAGCTTTTTGTCATTGAAGATGCCTGTCAGGCTATCGGCGCAGAATATAAAGGACGAAAAGCAGGATCTATGGGAGATTTTGGAGCTTTGAGTTTCTACCCTTCTAAAAATCTGGGCACCTATGGAGATGGAGGAATGCTGTTTGTAAAAGATGAAAAAAACTTTATCTCTGCTAGAGAATATCGAACCCATGGAGAATATCCTAAAACCTATAATCACAAAAAAATTGGGATGAATGCCCGCCTTGCTGCCCTTCCCGCTGCCGTTTTAAATGTTAAGTTCCCCTATATTGATCAGTGGAATGAGCAGCGAAGAGAAAAAGCTCAAACCTATTATCGCCTTTTTGAAGAAGCAGGGCTTTTAAATAAGATTACGCTTCCTAAAGTTGCTTCATACAACAAACCTGTTTTTCATTTATACGTTATTTTAACTCAGCATAAAAATAACCTCATAGAGCATTTAAAATCCAATGGTATTCAAACAGGGAATCATTTCCCAACCCCCCTTCCCTATCTGGAGTGTTATAAAGAAGCTGGATACATCAAAGGAAATCTCCCAAATGCCGAAAAAATTTGTTCTCAAACCGTTTCTCTTCCCATGTACCCTGAATTAACCCTTGAGGAACAGCAGTATGTCGTCTCAAAAATCCGTCATTATTATTCCAACCTATAATGAAAAGGACAATGTCCCTCAATTAACATCTCAAATTTTTCACTTTATCCCCCAAACAGATATTTTGTTTATTGACGACAATTCTCCAGATGGAACCAGACAAAAAATAAAAGAGCTTCAAAAAAATAATCCTCATCTTTATCTTCTCGAACGCCCACAAAAAATGGGTCTGGGAAGTGCCTACATCACTGGATTTAAATGGGCGCTGGAACATCATTATGATTTTATTTTTGAAATGGATGCCGATCTTTCCCATCAACCCAAATATCTTCCAAAATTTTTAGAAGCGGCCAAAACTCATGATCTGGTATTAGGGTCTCGATATATTCCCGGAGGAGGAGTAGAAAATTGGAACCTTTTTCGAAGACTCTTAAGTCGAGGAGGAAGCCTCTACTCTCGTTTTTGGCTTCGCTTGCCTTATAAAGATCTCACGGGCGGATTTAAATGCTTTAGATCACAAGTTCTCAAATCCCTCAATTTAGATTCTGTTCGTGCTGAAGGGTATTGTTTTCAAGTGGAACTCACTTTTAGAGCTCATCAAAAAGGATTTAAGATTGCAGAAGTTCCTATTATTTTTCCTGAACGCACCCATGGAAAATCTAAGATCTCTCGAAAAATTGTTCTAGAAGCTCTCTGGAAAGTCCCTCTTCTATATTTCCGATCTTAAAGTGTCCAATACATTCCCAAAACAGGGAAAACATGCCCATAGCTCTCAGCTACTGAGTTTCTCGAAGCTGCTGAAAGCCCTAATTTTAAATGAAAAACTTTCCATGCAAAGGTATAGTAAACTTCTCCCATATAAAAACGCTTTTCAACAGCATCTCCTAATGCTGGAACTAAATGAAGAGCTAAGGCTAAAGAACCACAATATTCATCTTTTTTATTACGAAGACGCATTTCTGTAGTAGTACGCAAATGGATATCATCTATAGAACTATCTCGAATGACTCTATCATAAAATAGGATACTCGATCCTTCTCCATACAGCGCTCTAAAATAACTTCGAGAAATTGATGTATGCTGCAAAATGGCATCCGCTAAAAAAACAGAATGTTGGAAATAAGGGAGTAATTCCACATTTTTTTCTGGGACAACAACATTTTTTTCATCCCCATTAGGATTATAAATAACGCTACTTCCAAATTGAAAAGCTCCCCACTTAGGATCTAAAATAGGAGCCCACGACATATCTAAATTTAAAAGAGTTAAGATATTAGCAAGGATATTGGTGGAAGCTTCTACATTATAATTAAATCCCGCAGTTAAATCAGTAAGAATCCCAATACGAACATCACCCGGAGGAAGGGGGACACCACTTCCAGGAAGGATTTCATACGCTTCCATTTTATCGATACGACCTTCTTCTTTTTTTGAAAAAATAGCATCCTCCTTCGCATCGTCCTTCTCATCATCCTTCTCTGGCCATCCATTTGAAACAAAACCAAAAACCATTAAAAAAACCAAAAAATAATACTTATTCATTCAGCACCCCCGTACAAGTTCAGGGAAAAAGAATTCTACTTCACGCGCTGCAGAAGCCGCAGAATCTGATCCATGAACAGAGTTTTTTTCAAGACTTAACGCATATTCTTTTCGAATCGTTCCCGGAAGGGCTTGTGCAGGATTCGTCGCACCCATAACTTCTCTGTTTTTTGCAATGGCATTTTCACGTTGCAATACCATAAGCACTACAGGACCTGAAGTCATATATTCCACAAGACTATTATAAAAAGGCCTTGCCTTATGCTCGATATAAAAATCTTTGGCATCGTCCTTGGTTAAACGCTGCAATTTCATCGCAACGACTTTAAATCCTTCTTTTTCAAACCGACCAACAATCGTCCCAATCAGATTTCTTTCCACTGCATCTGGTTTAATTATCGATAATGTTTTTTCAATCATTTTCTCTCCTTTATTTAGAAAACACTTATATCTGAAACCAATTGCATCCTCAAGTTTTTTGATGTTTGGATTAACGCAAAGGACATAGATGAAAAGTCTGTTTGGTTCCATAGTCTTCTAAAACAGCACTCAAGTGAACACAAAAAAGTTACAAAAAATACACATCTAGTATTGACCTGCCGCAAGAATTGATTTAAAGCAGTAACCCTGATGCAGATAAATGTTTATGAATTTACAGACCCAAGGGAATTTTTGGTCAGTGTTTTAAAAGAAAAACAAACCGTAAACCCTAGATTTTCCCTTAGAACATGGTCAAGACAACTCGGGTTTTCTAGCCCCAATATGCTTTCTATGATTTTACGAGGGGAACGATCGTTAAGACCCAAGGTAGTAACAAGCATCGCAGAAACTTTAAACTTAAAGGAAACTGAAAAAAAATATTTTGAGATTTTGACGGTCTTTTCCCGTGCCAAAACCCCAAATGAAAAAAATATTTACGCCAACATTTTAAAAGAAATTAGACCGGATAAGAAGTTTTCAACTTTAGCTCTTGATGAATTTAAATGCATTTCAGATTGGTATCACATTGCCGTTATTGAGATGCTAAGACTTAAAGACTTTAAAGAAGAGCCTTCATGGATTTCTAAACGCTTGGGATCAACAGTATCAACCCAAATAATTAAAGATGCCATTGCAAGGCTTTTTAGGCTTGGAATTTTAACAAGAGACAAGAGAGGAAAGCTTATTTGCCATAAGAAAGATTACTCTACAACCTATGATGTACCTCATGAAGCAATTCAAAAGTTTCATACGCAAATGCTTGAGAAGGCACAAAATGCTTTAAAAGATCAGCCTGTGGATAAACGAGAAGTTTCTTCTATTACCTTTACGATCGATTCTTCCAAAATTAAAAAAGCAAAAGAAATGATTAGACGTTTCCAAGATGAACTTTCAAAGGTGATCTCTACGGATAATGGAGATCAAACATATCAATTCAATGTTCAATTCTTTAACCTGACAGATGGAGGTCAAAAATGAAAAAAATAATGTTTATACTCATAGTCATCCTACTTTCCTCATTAAGCTATGCGGATGTTAAAGTTGGGAATGGAGGAGATGTGGTTGTCTGCCGGAATGCATCAAATGAAATTACTTCTATCGAGGCTTTAGATATTTATGAGGGAAGGGTTCGGTGGCAGATTGAACTTGATTTAGGAGAGGCTTCTTTATTTCCACTTCAAAAAGTAGAATTAGCTCTCTCAAGATTAGGGCGTATTTCTTCTATCCGGGCTGAGCGGTATTTAGAAAAAGCCAAGCAGTTTGAAGCGGATGCGCTTTTTTTAGATAACACCGAACTTCCGGATATCTCTGATTCTAATCATTTAATTTTTCCAAAAAACTGTAAAGTCGAACAAATTATTATTCAACGGACTCCTACTTTCCCTGATGATAGACGATATTTGATCAGCAATGATCTTTGGAAACAATTAGACCCTACCAATAAAGCTGCTCTTATACTTCACGAAATTATTTATGGAGAAGCTCTTGAGTATGATCATCCAGATTCTGTTCCTACCCGTTACTTTAGTGCTCATCTCATGTCTCATCGTTTTGAGTCCTTTACCCCAAAGGAAATGGCTGATTTTTTAAAAATGATACGTTTTAGGAAGTTTGATTACCAAGGTTTTGTCTATGACAACAATGAGGAGTGCCACCGTCATCTTTCAGAGTATAGTCCTGATTGGCTTGAAATCCAATTTTATAATGATGGCGTAACCGTTGACAAGGGGTGTGTTTCAAGTGGCTCAGTTGTGGTTCAAGGAAAGACGCTCTCTATTAGGGGCCGAGTTTCATTCCATGATAATGGGCAACCTCATGCTTTCTTTCCAAAATTTTCAGATTCTTTATCTCTGCAGATAGGCGAAAGAGAATATAGTGTAGAGAAGAGAGGTGAAATGCAACTCCATCCCGATGGGAACTTAAAGTTTGTTAGGTTATTGTTAGATAATAAATATGAAACGGCTTTTAAATCTTCAACATATGATCTGATCGTTATTGATTCGCATGATTATGGAGATTCAGAGGTGCTAAAAGTTGGTCTTTATCCCAATGGAATCATTAGTTCTCTTGAAACCTATGGTGGCCCGTCTTATTCTAGTCAAATTATGGGTTGGGGAATAATGCAAGGTCAAAAAATAAATATTTTCTCAGATCATGTTTATTTTTTCCCAGATGGAACTGTCAGGGGAGCTAGAATTTCTCGTGAAACTCCTTTAAATTTTACGATTGAAGGTCATCAGCTTAGATTTGCATCTGAAGTTGAACTTTATGATACAGGGACATTAAAAAAAGGGCTTTTTATAGCAGTCCCCCAAAATAATTTTTGGGGAACATCAGCCTACTTTGAAAAAGAAACCATTCTTCTTTCTGTTGGAGACAGTAAAGTTCTTTTTTTTCTGAAAGATAAAACCGATGATTTTTCGGAAGGCCGATATATCCTTTTTTATCCTGGTTATAAAGTTCAATCTGGAAAGATTGCTCAGCGAACAACATTTAAAGCCGTTGATGGGCGAACTTTACGCATTCCGAAGGGATTTACAGGCTCTGAGGGTGCTCGAACTTTAAGCCTTCCAGCGGGAACGTGGGTTGTGTTAGATGAGAATGGGCGATTACTACAGTGGCAGGAGGAGTAAATATGAATCTGATTGGATATACCGTTCATTTACCACCTGTTGATGTTGATAGAGTCTATTTTGAAAGAACAGAAGACGACAGATTCATTCAAAAAGACATCGCAGAGGAAACGAATCCTAAATAAAAATAGCATCCATACCACTTGGACTGTGGGATACTTTTTAGGCGTTCTTCCATCCAAATAAGCGGGTAATCTTATCGGACGGTTTTCCGTCCACATTTTTCGCATTTTAAGCTCAAAACCCCTGGCACAGGCTTTGCATATATGTGGTTCGGGAGGATTTATGGTATCTAAGAGAACATTAGAGTGGAGAGACACCCAAAAGGATTATATTGAAAAATGGAGAATAAAAATAAAAGAACTACATCAGTTATCTTTTTTGGAACGATGGAATCAAGATAAGTTTGAGATGGAAGTTCTTCGTTTTATTGAGAACCAAAAGATGAAGGCTGTTTTTATCTTTGCAAAAAATTTTATTGATCGTTATAAAGAAGGAAAATTTCAAAAAGAAATGGCACGAATTTATAAAGAAATTATTGATTATGGAGTGATTGAACCAAGTCGATTACATTACTTTTTTAATTTAATAGAAAACATGCGGAGGAAACAAAAATGAAACAGTGTAAAAAACCGTTTGATATTTATGAATATCTTAAAGAACTTTCCAGGTTTTCTAAAAATGCCCCTGAAACGGATGAACAGATGAAACAAGTTTGCCAGGAATTTGAACGCAGCATGGATAATATGAGCGAAGAAGAAAAAGAGAAATTAAGAGGAGTTTTTGTAAAATGTGATGAGGATGCCAAGGCTGATCGAGCTTATCAAAAAAAGAAAAGCGTAGCTCCTCTTTCTAAATCAACAGAAACTACCTTTTAAATTACAATTACGATAAAACTTTTGCGACGGTTTCGCCGATATCGGCGGGGCTTTGGAACCTCTCCCCTCCTCCCCTCACGCCAGCTTCTTAGGTACCACCCTTTTTGGTGGACTTGGTACTCTTTGGTTTTATGTTTATATTTATATGAGTTGTATTAGTTACTCTCTTCCGAATGGTATCTACAGATAACGAAATCACTAGATGATCTCTTTTGACCATTTGCATCATCAAAATAGACGGTAACTTTCGTAGTAACTTAAATATCAAAGCATCGCTTTCAGCATGAATTAGTGCTTAGATGTTCAGCATATCAAACGGTTTTCAGTCACCCCTGGCACAAGGATTGCATATCCTGCCGCTATGGGAAAATATGCTACTCATTATACAGATGCAGAACTGAAAGCTATTACAGAACAATGGTTAAAAGATAAAAAACGCATTGACGCTGATCCGACGTTTGAATACTATCTCGATAAAGATAGAGAGTATGGACGACACCTCAATAATAAAAATTTACAGCTCTTGTTTCGTCATACATCCAGATTGTATTGGAACGGTATTGTAAGATCAGATTTTTTGCTTCACCCTAGGGAAAAATCGTTTATACCAAAAGTTTACGAAAAGATAAAAGAAGATGGATATTACACGAGATCTAAAGAGACGGAAAAGAAAATCAGAGTGTGGTCTGCTCATGCCTGTTCCAGGCAAACCCGTCCAAAACAGTCTTGATGAAGAAAACAAAATTATGTTAGAAAATGGTGAAATTATTGAAATACCAGATGATATAAAAAGTTTACCAGAATTCGATTGGGATGATCCTAAAACTCAAGAATGGGTGAATGAAGAAGAAAAACAGCATATTAAAAAATATGGGAAATTGACCACAGAACAAATGACTCAAATCTATAAGACAAAATGCCAATTTTTAAATGATGATCCTTCTCTTGATCCAAAGAAAGCCTTTGATCTAGCCTGGGAAAAAACCTTACAAAAGAAATTATCTCCACACATTGCCCGAGAAAATTTAAGAAAATTAAGATAAAACTTTTGCGACGGTTTCGCCGATATCGGCAGGGCTCAAGGCAACATGCACACCAGCGGATTTTAGCGCTTGAATTTTTTCTTTGGCTGTCCCCTTGCCTCCTGCAATAATGGCACCCGCATGGCCCATTCTTTTTCCAGCAGGAGCGGTGGTTCCCGCAATAAAACTAATCACTGGTTTTTTAACATCTCGTTTAATAAAATCTGCAGCTTCTTCTTCGGCCGTTCCCCCAATTTCTCCGATCATCACAATGGCGTCGGTATCTTTATCTTTTTCAAAAAGTCCTAGTAAATCAATAAAATTAGTTCCAATTACCGGATCTCCACCAATTCCAATACAAGTTGACTGACCAAGCCCCAAGCGTGTGAGTTGATCCACGGCTTCATAGGTCAGCGTACCACTTCGAGAAATAACTCCCACACGTCCTTTCTTATGAATATGCCCTGGCATAATGCCAATTTTACATTCTCCAGGCGTAATTACCCCGGGACAATTGGGACCCACCAAACGAGTTTTAGATTGTTTTTTAAGAATTTGTTTAATTTTTAATACATCTAATGCTGGAATTCCTTCGGTAATACAAATGACTAAATCTAAAGCAGCATCAATAGCCTCGCGAATCGCGGCTGCAGCAAACTTGGGAGGAACAAAAATAACTGAAGCACTGGCTCCTGTTTTTTCTTTGGCTTCTTTCACAGAATTAAAAACAGGGATTTCATCTACAACTTCTCCCCCTTTTTGAGGGGTAACACCGGCTACGATTTTCGTCCCATAAGCCACACACTGTCTGGCATGAAAGGTTCCTTCTTTCCCCGTAAGACCTTGAACCAATACTTTTGTGTCTTTATTGACTAAGATACTCATTGAATGGCCCTCACCACTTTTTGGGCTGCATCTTTCATGGTGGTAGCAGAAATAATTTTTAAACCCGATTCCATCAAAATTTTTCTTCCTTCTTCCACATTGGTTCCTTCGAGCCGAACAACCAATGGCACTCGGATAGAACCGTGCTTTACGGCATCTAAAATCCCACGAGCAATAATGTCACATCGCATGATTCCCCCAAAAATATTAACCAAAACCCCTTTGACATTTTTATCAGACAAAATCAGTTTAAAGGCTTCTGTTACTTTTTCTTGAGTAGCTCCACCGCCCACATCTAAAAAGTTTGCAGGTTCTCCCCCAGCCAATTTTATAATATCCATGGTCGACATCGCTAACCCTGCCCCATTGACCATGCAGCCAATATTTCCATGAAGGCTAATATAACTTAAATTAAATTTAGAGGCTTCCACTTCCTTGGGATCTTCTTCATTAAGATCTCTCAACGCTTCAATTTCCGGATGGCGATACAAAGCATTATCATCAAAATTAATTTTGGCATCTAAAGCTAATAATTTTCCTTCTTTGGTAGATACCAAGGGATTAATTTCAACCAAAGAGCCATCTTTCTCAATAAAGGCTTTATATAAAGAAGAAATTGTTTCTTGAAATTGGCTATCGGTTTCCCCTTTAAACCCCATTTTTTGAGAAAGCTCTTTTAATTGCTTTGGTGTAAATCCCTCAAAACTATCGGCATAGGATTTAAAAATTTTTTCGGGAGTTTTGTGAGCCACTTCTTCAATCGACACCCCTCCTTCGGGGCTTGCAATAACAGCAATTTTTTCTTGTGCACGATCTAGCACCATAGCTAAATAATATTCTTTATCTAAATTATAGCCTTTTTCGACGAGAACTTGATTTACTTTTTTCCCTTCGGGGCCTGTTTGATACGTAACCAGCGTCATGCCAATCATACTACTAGCCAAATCTTCTACTTCATCCAAAGAACGCGCCAATTTTACCCCGCCGCCTTTTCCTCTGCCTCCTGCATGGATTTGGGCTTTCACTACCCACAAATTTCCTCCCAGTTCTTGTGCAACGGATCGTGCTTGCTCGGGAGTGGTAGCCACTTTTCCCTGAGGAACAGAAACGCCATACTGAGAAAGTACTTCTTTGGCTTGGTATTCGTGTATTTTCATAGTTGTATTTTTGAAATGAGCTCTTGTACAGCTTGAATAGATTTATTTAATGCTGCTTTTTCTTCCTCATTCAGTTTAAGTTCAATGACTTTTTCTACCCCATTGGCACCTAAGATCACAGGGACACCCAGATAAATTCCTTTAGCCCCATATTGGCCTTCCAAATAAGCCGCACAGGGCAAAATTCTTTTTTTATCTTTTAAAATGGCTTCTACCATCTCAATCGCCGCTGCCCCAGGAGCATAAAAAGCACTTCCGGTTTTTAAAAGATTTACAATTTCTCCTCCCCCTTTTCGGGCACGATCAACAAGTTTTTCAATTTTATCCTTTGGCATTAGTTCTGTCAGCGGCACTCCTCCCACCGTTGTCAGTCTTGGAAAAGGAACCATTTCATCCCCATGCCCTCCGAGTACTAATGTTGACACATCTTTCACAGAAACATTGAGTGCATCGGCAATAAAGGTTCTAAACCTGGCTGTATCTAAAACACCGGCCATCCCAACCACACGATTTTTTGGAAATCCACTCACTTTTTGTGCCACATAGGCCATGGCATCTAACGGATTTGAAACAATGACTAAAATACTATTGGGAGAATACTTAGCCACTTGCTCTGTCACTGCTTTTACAATTTTGACATTAATATTTAAAAGATCATCACGGCTCATTCCTGGCTTTCGGGGAGATCCCGCTGTAATCACAACCACATCGGAATTAGCCGTATCTTTATAATCATTGGTTCCCAGTACCCGACAATCGCTGCCCTCTATAGGGGTGGATTCAAAAAGATCGAGGCCTTTTCCCTGAGGAATTCCATCAATAATATCAATAAGGACTACATCTCCTAGTTCTTTGGTCACCGCCCAATGTGCGGCAGTGGCTCCCACATTGCCACTTCCTACAATTGTAATTTTATTTCTTTTTGCCATGGCACTCCCCCCTGGTTAAAGGTTATCAATAATGGCTGTCCCAAATTCCGAACATTTTAAAAGTTTTGCCCCTTCCATACTTCGCTCTAAATCATAGGTTACCCGTTTTTGAGAAATGGTTTTTTCAATAGATTTAACAATCAATTCCGCTGCTTTGCCCCATCCTAAATGTTCAAACATCATGACTCCCGATAAGATGACAGATCCTGGATTTACTTTATCTTGATTGGCATATTTTGGTGCTGTTCCATGGGTAGCTTCAAAAATGGCGCAGTTATCCCCAATGTTGGCTCCGGGGGCTAATCCCAATCCACCCACTTGAGCTACGGCTGCATCACTCAAAAAATCTCCATTTAAATTAGGGGTAGCCACCACACTGTATTCATCAGGTCGCAATAACACTTGCTGAAACATTTGATCTGCAATCCGATCTTTGATCACTACTTTTCCTTTCGGAGCTTTTCCTTTAAATTCATTATATAAAATATCTTCGGTAATCGTATCTTTAGAAAATTCTTCTCTGGCCAACTCATAGCCCCATTCTTTAAAAGCACCCTCTGTAAATTTCATAATATTGCCTTTATGTACCAAGGTGACACTGGGTTTTCCATGATCTATGGCATATTGAATGGCCCTTCGGATAAGCCTTTTAGAACCAAATGCAGACATGGGCTTTATGCCAATTCCTGATTCCGGGCGAATTTTTGCTTTCATCTCACCGGTTAAAAATTCCCATACTTTTTTAGCTTCGGGAGTTCCCGCTTTCCATTCAATCCCCGCATATACGTCTTCTGTATTTTCACGAAAAATTACAATATCCAGCTTTTCTGGATGCTTCACCGGAGCCGGAACGCCTTGAAAATATCGCACTGGACGCACACAGGCATATAAATCAAAAATATGTCTCAACGTGACATTCAAACTTCGAATCCCTCCGCCCACGGGAGTTGTAAGGGGTCCTTTAATGGCAATTCCATATTCTCGGATTGTTTTTAGAGTATCTTCCGGTAACCATTCATTATATTTATTCTTAGCTTTTTCTCCGGCATAAATCTCAAGCCATTCAATTTTTTTCTTTCCCCCAAAGGCTTTTTTTATGGCGGCATCAAATACCCGAACAGAGGCTTTCCAAATATCAGGCCCTGTCCCATCCCCTTCAATAAACGGAATAATCAGATGATCTTTAGTAGTTTTTTCTCCCATATTTCACCTCACAAAAATTACCCTGAACTTAATGGATTTTGGAACTCTGTGTCAATTAAAAACCCTGTTTGACTTTCATAAGTGATTTTGCTAGCGTTTGCCCAAATTTAACATCCCTTAAAAGGAGGATTTCCATGAAGAAAGTTAACTTTCTACTACTCTCAACGCTTCTTATTTTTTCTCTTACCTCATGCACTAAAAAAACCGATCAAAATGTTATTAAAGTAGGCGAATATGGCTCGCTTACAGGATCCGAAGCCACTTTTGGGACTTCAACTCATAACGGCATTATGCTGGCCATTGATGAACTCAATAGCGCAGGAGGCATTGCTGGGAAAAAAATAAAGGTCATTACTGTTGATGATCAGGGAAAGCCAGAAGAAGCAGCTTCAGCCGTCACAAAACTCATTACCAGCGACAAAGTGGCTGTCATTTTAGGAGAAGTTGCTAGTTCTAGATCTTTGGCTGGTGCTCCGATTGCTCAACGATATAAAATTCCCATGGTCTCTCCTTCTTCTACCAATCCTAAAGTCACTCAAGTTGGAAATTATATTTTTAGAACCTGTTTTATTGATCCCTTCCAGGGAAAAGTGATGGCTAATTTTGCTAAAAATACGCTTAAAGCTAAAAAAGTAGCTATTTTGAGAGATGTCAAAAGCGACTATAGCGTTGGACTGGCAGAATTTTTTACCAAAACATTTACCGATGGTGGCGGAAAAGTGGTGGTAGACCTCTCTTACACGGCAGGTGACATTGATTTTAAAGCTCAGCTCACCACTATTCGATCCAAAGGGGTGGAAGCGATTTTTGTTCCTGGATACTATACTGAAGTAGGCCTCATTGCACGCCAAGCAAAAGAATTGGGTGTTTCTGTTCCGCTCCTTGGAGGAGATGGATGGGATTCTGCACGGCTTACAGAAATTGCCGGAAATTCTTTAGATAATTCTTATTTCAGCAATCACTATACGGCTGAAAGTAAAGATCCCCGTGTTGCTGAATTTGTAGAAAAATACAAAAAAGTATTCGGTCAAGTTCCAGACGGTCTAGCAGCCATGGGGTATGATGCCGCACTTGTTCTCATTGATGCTTTAAAAAGAGCAAAAACGTTAACCCCCGATGATATTCGCGATGCCTTAGCAGCCACAAAAAATTTTCAAGCGGTCACTGGAGTTATTAGTTTTAACGATAATCGTGATGCCGAAAAAGCAGCAGTTGTTTTGGCTGTTAAAAACGGTCAATTTAAATTCGTCGAAACAGTAAACCCGTAAATTGGAAGAATTCTTACAGCACATTATAAACGGCATATCTCTTGGCAGTATCTATGGGCTTATCGCCTTGGGATACACCATGGTCTATGGTATTTTAAAGCTCATTAACTTTGCCCATGGTGATGTGTACATGATGGGTGCTTTTTTTGGATTTTTCTTTGCTCATTGGCTTGGCTTTTCTCACGCTCCCTCGACCATTCATGGCGTTATTGTCTTGGTTTTGGCTATGGCCGCCTGTGGAGCTCTCGGTTTTACCATAGAACGCTTCGCTTATCGTCCCCTAAGACAGATGCCCCGATTAAATCTATTGATCACGGCTATTGGGGTTTCTCTCTTTTTAGAAAACGGCGGCCAAATTTTATTTGGTGCAGATCCTAAATTTTTTCCAGAGCTTATTGAAAGAATCGTTTTATTTCGTATTGGGAACATTAGTATTAGTAATTACCAAGTCATTGTTATTGGAGTTTCATTGGCATTGATGATTCTTCTTCAATATATTATTTTTCACACCAAAACTGGAAAAGCCATGCAAGCTGTCTCTTTTAGTCATGAAAAAGCAAGCCTTATGGGAATTAATACGGATCGCATTATTAGCTTTACGTTTGTATTGGGATCCGCATTGGCAGCTGCTGCAGGAATTTTAGTGGGGCTTTCTTATCCCCGGATTGATCCTTTAATGGGAATTATGTTTGGATTAAAAGCATTTGTCGCCGCCGTGTTGGGGGGCATTGGCTCTATTCCTGGAGCCATTGTGGGAGCACTGCTGATGGGGCTTTCGGAAGAAATGGTGATAGGGTATTTATCCTCCACTTACCGCGATGCACTGGCCTTTTGCCTTTTAATTTTAATTTTACTTATTAAACCTACCGGGCTATTTGGAAAAACCACATCAGAAAAAGTATAACACAATGACACCTCATTCGATTTTTAGACAAATTATTCTTTTTATAGCCATTTGTTTAATCCTTTTTATTTTTAATATCGTCACTCCCTATGTTTTAAATGCGTATCTTTGTATGATCGTTATTTATTGCGGGATTAATATTATTTTAGGCACTAGTCTAAATATTATTAATGGCCTAACTGGACAATTTTCCATGGGCCATGCTGGATTTATGGCCGTAGGCGCTTATGCATCTGCTGCATGTAGTTACTACTATCTCTCTCCTCTTTTGAATTCTCTTTCCACCTCATCCTTTATCACGTTGTTAGTCCAACAATTTTTTTTGGTCATTGCTTTGATCGTAGGAGGCGGAGCCGCTGCACTTTTTGGATATCTCGTGGGACTGCCCTCATTAAAACTGCGAGGGGATTATTTGGGTATTGTCACCTTAGGGTTTGGTGAAATCATTCGCGTTACAATTTTAAACATGGATTCTCTAGGCGGAGCCAGAGGCTTTACAGGAATTCCAGCTTGGTCAAACTTTTTTTGGATTTATTTTTTTGTTGTTGCTGTCGTTATGACGAGTTTTCGACTCATGCGCTCTTACCATGGCCGAGCCCTTCTTTCGATACGAGAAGATGAAATTGCAGCAGAATCCATTGGCATTAATATTACCGGCCATAAAGTAAGAGCTTTTGTCTTTAGTTCTTTTTTTGCTGGAATCGCTGGAGGACTTTTTGCTCATTTCATTGGATATTTAAATCCCAGTTCTTTTACTTTTATCAAATCTTTTGAGGCTATTATTATTGTTGTTTTAGGGGGGATGGGATCTATTTCTGGCTCTATCATTGCTGCCATTATTACTACCATCCTTCCAGAAGCTCTAAGACCTCTTCAAGAAATCACCAAACTGGATTTTAGAATGGTGATTTATCCTCTTCTTTTATTAACATTGATGCTTACTCGTCCTCAGGGACTCTTTGGTAATAAAGAAATTTCTTTTTCTTTTCTTAAAAGGAAAAAATCAAAATGAGTGCTCTTTTAAAAACACAAAATTTAACCATGCGTTTTCGAGGGTTGGTGGCTGTTTCTAATTTTAATTTAGCCCTTTCTAAAAATGAACTCGTAGGTCTCATTGGCCCCAATGGGGCTGGAAAAACGACCGTGTTTAATATGCTAACCGGCGTTTATTGCCCTTCTAATGGGGATATTGAATTAGATGGAGAATCTTTAAATGAGCTTAAGCCTCACGACATTACCGCCAGAGGAATTGCGCGTACCTTTCAAAATATTAGACTTTTTAAAGATCTTTCTGTGTTAGACAACGTAAAACTAGGACATCACATTCACATGACCTATGGACTTTGGGCAACTACAGTTCAATCTGCTCATTTTTACGAGGAAGAAGAAAAAATAGAGCAAGATTCTTTAAAACTTTTACAAATTTTTAATTTAGAAAAAATGGCTCATTTTCAAGCCAAAAATCTCCCTTATGGCGCCCAACGACACCTAGAAATTTTACGAGCTCTCGCAACCAAACCTAAAATTTTACTTTTGGATGAACCCGCCGCTGGGCTTAATCACACAGAAACGGAAAGCTTAATGGAAACCATTCAGCATATTAGAGAAAAATTTGATTTAACCATTTTACTCATTGAACATGACATGAAACTCGTCATGGGTATTTGTGAACGCATTTTAGTCTTAGACCACGGAGAAACCATTGCCCAAGGAACGCCCAAGGAAATTCAACAAAATCCTGTGGTGATTAAAGCATATTTGGGAGAATCATGAGCGAGCTTTTAAAAATAGATAATATCACCGTAAGCTATGGTGCTATTAAAGCATTAAAGGGGATTTCACTTTCTGTTAATGTAGGCCAAATTGTGACTTTGATTGGCGCCAATGGCGCTGGAAAAAGCACCACCCTTCGAACCATTTCTGGTCTTTTGAAACCTCAAGAAGGAAAAGTGTATTTTGAAGGTCGAGATATTTCTGGGGTAAAACCACACCTGATTGTCCAAACGGGCATTTCTCAAGCGCCGGAAGGACGAGGCATTTTTGCTAATTTATCGGTGGAAGATAATTTAGAAATGGGCGCTTACACACGCCACGACACGGAAGAAATTAAAAAAGACAAAGAAGAAGTTTTTCAACTTTTTCCTATTTTAAAAGAAAGACGGAAACAAGAAGGAGGAACTCTTTCTGGAGGTGAACAACAAATGCTTACCATTTCCAGAGCTCTCATGGCTCGCCCAAAACTGTTACTCTTAGATGAGCCTTCTTTAGGGCTAGCCCCTCAAATCATTAAGCAAATTTTTAAAGTTATTTCGGCTATTAATAAAAAAGGAACCACTATTCTACTTGTCGAACAAAATGCCAATATGGCCCTTCATATTGCCCATAACGCCTATGTCTTAGAAACCGGGAAAATTGTTCTTTCCGGAAACGCCCAATCCCTTCTCACCAATCCCGATGTCAAAAAAGCATATCTAGGAGAATAAGTTTTTTACTGACCTTCAGGTTCAGGAGTCGTTTCAGCAGGAGAAGTTGCAGCAGCGGGTTCTGGCTGAGGAGCAGCAGGGAATAAAACTTCTAGTGCTTTATTGAGCCACCCTTTGGTTTCTCCGGTAATATCTTTAAGCGTTGGAGAAAACTGAACATCTGCTACGGTAGGAATATTTTCACTGATAAAGTTTTTATGTGCTTTAAAAGGCAAAATATGCCCCTCTTTTTCAACTATTTCTTTGGATGGAACCCCAAATAAACTGTTGGGGATATACACCTGAAGAGTATTATGACTATCCACCCATTTTCTTGGAAAACCATTCTCTTCATCATCCCAAAAACCAGCTCCTGTCCCATTGGTGTGAGTTCCAATTAAGGTTGCTCTTTTAGAATTTTTAAGAAGGGAAGCAGTCATATCACAGGCACTAATACAATTGGGTGTAATGAGGGCTACAATTTTTTTATCATACCCTTTAACGTCTTCATCTGTTTTAATATCTTCTCCTACCATTAAAGAAATATGTTCCTCCTGTTTATTCACGGCATTTTCATATTCATCCCAAAAATATCGAGCATCGGTATAATTTGACAAAAACCGAGCAGCCAATTCCGTATGATTCAACATCTGAGACAGAAACCATCCACTGTGAGCCGTTGCACGTACGCTCATCACATGGGAAGCATATGTTTTATCCTTCTCCATTAAAATAGATAATAGCTGTGCAGGATAAGAACCTCTGCCACCCCCATTGACACGTAAATCTAATATAAGAGGCAATTCTTTTTCTTTACATTGAGCGATGAATCCCTTAATAGGCTTTAAAAAATCTTGAGGTTCACCTAGTGAACCATCTGCATTTATTTTTTTAAAACTTTTAGAGGCAAATGTACGTAACTGCATATAACAAAAAACCTTTTGTGCAGAAGCAATCACTTCTCCCATGGATAAACTGGTATTTTCATCATCATCCGCATATACAGAAAGGGCATTACCTAAAATCAATGGATTTGCATCAGAATATCCATCTACGCCCGATCCTTTTCGCTTCCATTCCATTTTTTCTTCTGAATAATCCCACGCTGGCAATTCTGTAGAAGGAATATCCAATTCTTTAAAAAGAAGTGCTGTGTCTACCCTATCTCCCGTCAGCTTATTCCACCACCAAGGTAAGCGAATAACTTTTTCTTCTGCTCCGGTTTTCACTTTTATATCCATATAATTTTTAGTGGGATAATTAAAATTACGCCAAAAAAGAGCTTGAAGAGCTCCCTCTCTACGATAGATAGCCGAACTGGCCCCTATAAATGGCTCAAGGCGATGAATCCCATCTTCTATCGATTGACCATCAATTTCAACTACTTCTGTTCCAATAGATAATAATTTATCCAAATCTTTAAGTTCATTTCTTTCTTGTATATATAAGATAATTTTTGATAATTTTTGAGAAATATAAAACTTTTGATCTATTTCTTTTAAAAAAATTCCAACCAATATAGAAGGTCTTCTTGCAGCTGCTTCTATCCCAAAATGCGTGTCTTGAAAGCTGGCTATGCATTGCTGCATACGATCTAAAAAATGAAGGTTATTATCATTTGTCATTTCCTTTTCGGTTTGGACACATTGATTTAAATGCTCTTTACTATCTAAACCTATGCGCTCTTTTTTAAGATATAAAAGTGAATATTTATTTAAAATTACCTCCCTCATTTCACAGACAATTTTGACGCGATCTTGTTGAGAACAGACCATTTTATCTAAACATTTTTTAGAAGTGTTTTCATGCGGAACAGACTTAACCGCAGAATCTAAACTGGAAAGGCCATCACAAATATCAGGCTCTGCCCACAAGGAAAGAGCGATAAAATTAAATATCAAAGCGAAAAAAACTATTTTTCGTAACATCATAAACCCTCGTTTTGTTAAAAGTGGGGTGAAATTCTGACGATATATTAGCAATTTCTATGCCATTTAATCTAAGACAAGACATTTTAAAAACATCAGTAATATTAATAAGATAAAAAATGATTTTTCATATAGACAGAGGCTCTAGGATGTTTAAAGAGATAATTTTGTTTAAAGATTATACAAAATTTTTAGGGGAATAAAACCGTATGATTTAAACCAAAGGTGTGGATGAGATAGGTGGAAAGAAAGGGAACGTAGGTAATGATGAGAAGTGCAATCAATAAAATAATTAAAAAGGGAACCGTTGCTACATACAGAGAAAGTACGGGTTTTCTAAATCGCATGGAAGAAATAAAAAGATTAATCCCTACCGGTGGCGTAATATAACCAATCTCTAAGTTTGTAAGAAAAATAATCCCTAAATGAATGGGATCTACCCCAAAAGCTTTCGCCACTGGAACAATCAACGGCACAACCACAATCGTAGCAGAAAAAATATCCATCATACAACCGACAATCAAAAGAAAAATATTTAAGACCACCAAAAACATCACTTTGCTTGTAATATAAACCTTCATGAGATCTAAAATCTTCATGGGAATTTGTTCATCAATTAAGTAATTGGTAAGCCCTAGCGCACATCCTAAAATAATAAGAATAGATCCCACTAAAATCATGCTTTCTTTAATGATACGGGGAAGATCTTTGGTAAAAGAAATATCCCGATAAATAATCCCCTCAACAATTAAAACATAAAAAGCAGTAACTGCGGCAGCTTCTGTCGCTGTAAAATATCCCCCATAAATCCCTACTAAAATAATAAAAGGAAGAGGAATTTCCCAGGCAGCGGCTCGAAGCGAACGAAACACTTCTTTAAAGACAAATGGACTTCTCGCCACCTTAAACGCAATCCCCTGTTGCATAGAATAAAGCGATAAAAGAATAATGAGAAGAATTCCGGGTAAAATTCCTGCCATAAAAAGTTGATCAATGCTGACATTGGCTACCAAACCATAAAGAATTAAAGGAAGAGAGGGAGGAAATAAAAGTCCCAAACTTCCACAGGTAGTGACAATACCCGTACTAAATTTATCTGAATATTTTTCTGAAATAAGAATGGGATATAAAAGCCCTCCCATGGCAATAATGGTGACCCCACTAGCGCCGGTAAAGGCTGTAAAAAAAGCACAGGTAAGAAGTGTCACAATGGCTAATCCCCCAGGAATCCATCCGACAAGAGCTTTGGCCACATCAATAAGTCTTTTAGGAGTTCCACTCTCCGCCATCACGTATCCTGCAAATGTAAAAAGAGGAATCGTCAACAGCGTTGGGGCTGAAGCAATGCGATACATTTCAATAATAACTGCAGAGAGATCAATCCCCGCCACATAAAAACATAAAAAGGCAACTCCACCGATAATAATAAAAAGAGGTGTTCCTAAAAGGGCCAGCAGAACAAATGCCAGAACAAATAGCAGAGAAATCATGAAAAAATATCCTCAATTGCTTTGATTAAAAATCGAAAAGAAATAAAACCAAACCCAATAGGGATAATGAGTTGAATCACCCAAAAAGGAATTCCCAAGAATGCCATCCCTTGTGCCTCATATTCAGATTTCACAAATCCATAAGAAGCCATCATGAAAACAATTCCCATTCCAAAAGAAAAAAGGCTGGTCAATACTTCTGAAATACGTTTCCAAAAGGGAGACAAAAATTTAGTGAGTGCATCAATGGTAATATGACGGTTTTGTTGAGTGGCTAATGAGGCCCCGATAAATCCCACCCAAAGCACCATATTTCTTAAACACACATCCGCCCAGGTAAAGCCACCTGAAAAAAAATTTCTCATAATGACCTGAGAAAAAGAAAGCCCAATCATGATCAATACAAAACCTACCAACAAAAATGTCTCAAGCCGTGCAATCGTATCGTTTAAGGATTTTAAAAATTTCATGATTTATGCTTAATTCGATATTCGGAAATGAGTTTAAGCACGCGATCCACTAAATCTTTAGAATAGAGTTTTCCAATTAAGGCCTGTTGAACTTTTTCGGCAGTTTTAGTCATTTCTTCTACATCTTTGGGTGACATTTGAACAAATTTAATCCCATTTTTCTTTAAAACATCATAGGATTTGGCATTATCCTCTCGGGTGGCTTTAATAATTTTTTGAGAATATTTCGTGGCCACTTCTTTTAATATTTTTTGATTTTCTAAAGAGAGTTGATCAAATACTTTTTTAGATACCACCATGGCTCCTGTGGCATTGGCTAGGGCGGGCTCTGTCATATATTTTACTTTTGTAAACCACTGAAGCGCAATAGCCGCCAAAGGAGGCGCATAAAAAGAATCAATCAATCCTGTTTGAAGAGACGTCATCACATCTGTAATGGATAAAGGGACAGGAACAATTTTATAAGCTTGCGCTAAGGCTTTGACTAAGGGATCCCCTTCCCACGCCCACATTTTTACTTTTTGAATTTGCACTTGGCTGGTAATAGGAGTTGTTGAAAAAACATTTACAAATCCTGCTTCTGCCCATCCTAAAAAAATAAATCCCTTTTTTTCAAATTCTTGTTCAAAATAAGATTTTAATTGAGAGGTCACATGATCGACCTCTTTATAATTTTTAAAAATAAAAGGAAGTTCCATAACCCGAACTGCAGGAACCACTTGCCCCAGTCCTACACCTGTAAATCCCCCGGCATGCACTTGGCCTGCCCTAATTTTTCGAATAACATCGAGTTCATCTCCTGAAACTCCTCCTGCATACAGTTTAAATTTAATCTCTCCTTTGGACTTTGACTCAAGTTCTTTATTAAACTCATGCATAATGTTCATCCAGGTGGATCCTTCGGGTGCTAAAATAGAAAGCTTGATTTCTTGTATTTTTTTTGCCGCCCCATGCAAAGGAGAAACAAGCATTATTCCAATCATGATTAAAAATACTTTTTTCATTACTCCTCCTAAAAAAATGCTTTCTTATTTTCCAAAAGTCTTTTGGCTTTTTTCTTGGCCAATTGAGTAATTAAATTTTGCTCTGGATAAATATCTTCTGGCGCTTGCATCACTTCATTCAATAGCTTTTGAAACAAATGTTCATCTTGAGTCTGAATCGCATAGTACTGAGCATAGAGCACTTGCGTCATTAAAAACTTGCGATCTTTTAATTTTAAAGCGGCTTCAAAATGGGTTTTAGATTTAGCTTTATTGCCTCCCAACATCGGAGGACGCGCTCCATAATAAGCTCCAAAGAAAAGATGAGGCCCTGCAAAAAAGTACGTTTCGTCCAATTCCATAACCCTATTCATCATCCGCTCTACTTTGGGGGCAATGGCAATGGCTTCTGGAGATTGTAAATTTAAATTAATCCAATTCCCCCAATTATAGGCTGTCCAAAAAAGAGCCGGCACATCGCTTTTTCCAAAATCAGATAAAGATTTTTCAAACGTTTCAAAATCTGAGTTTAAGGCTTGTGAAAAATCCAAACTTTCTTCTTCTAAGATCCGAAGGGCATAGTTTTTTCCCCGAATGTAAAAACGTTCTGCTCTCGCTTTAAAAATATTAGACTTAGAAGGATCTTTTTCTTTCCACTCCAAATAATGATCTTCTATAAATCCAAAAGCATAGCCTCCATAACTTTTAGAGGCTAAAATCAAAAGGGTCGAATTCGAAGGATCCGATTTAAGCATCCCATCAATCACTTTAAGATTGGCAGCAATGGCTTGTTCGGCCAGCTCTAAATCACTTTCTTCTTCAAATGCCGCTGATCCATCTGCAAAAATATCGGCGGTGGTTCGAACCGCAAATATTTTTATGGAACACGCTGAAAAAATACATAAAACAAGAGGAGTAAGCACAGCTAAAAAAAATTTTGGCATATTCTTTTTTTATACCTGAGAAGCCTTCTTGCGGGCAACATAAAACAGTGGTATAAGAGTTGTTTATATGCGCATCCAAATCTTTTTTATTCTTCTCGTTCTTTTAATAGGATCTACCACTTTCGCAGCAGAATCAGAAGAAACAATATCTGTAAACCCTCGAGATGACTACAGATTTGGCGTTGGCACCATGGTGGGAGGTCCTTTTGGTGTTATGGGCTTAATTGCCGATATGAATTGGGATTCTTTGGTCAATGCGGAGGTGGGAGTCGGATCAGGTATTTATTATGATTCTTATTCTCTTCATGGCCGTTATTTAATTTTAGATAATGCTCTTACTCCTTATGTGGGAGGTGGATTTGCTTATTGGGATAGCAGCGCAGATGGACATAAAATAGCCCAGAACTCGGATTCCGCTGTTAAGCTTGGTTTAGTAAAATCCGATGGAACAAACCTTAAAGGGGGCATTGTGCTTTTGCCTATTTCTTTAGGGCTTCATTATCTTTCCCAAAATGGATTATCTTTATTTGCCGATTTTGAATTTATTACCTCCCTTGCTAGTTTTTCCGCTGTTCCCTATGGCGCCTTGGGATTTCAGTGGTATTTCTAAAATAATTTATGAAGAAATTGGTTTTATTTCTTTTTTTCTTGCATGGTTATGTTTTTGCTCAATCTGAAATTCAGTGGAATGGATGGGAGCTTTCTCAGCAAGATCCAAGAAGTTGGAAATTAGCTTATCTCAAATTGGCTCATGAGCTGCCTTCTAGCCCCACTAAAGATTTTTTAACTTATGAAAACTTTTCTGCTACCCTCAGCGCATTAAAAAGTGAGGAGGCATTCCCAAAAACATTTGGAGACTTAAGACAATTTTTTTTAAAAGAGCCTGTTCCTCCCTCTGAAGCTACTTTTATGCTCACCCCCGAACAACATGCCCAAGCTCTCGTTCAAGAACTCTCATTTTGGAAAGATAAATTAAATTCTTCTGAAATGCCTTCGGGGACTATCCGTTCCGCCATGGCTATAGCATATTGTAAAACCTTGGGAGAACAGGTTGTTCAAACTTTTTTAAGAGAATCTGGAAATTATAATTTAAGAAGAGATATTTTATTGCCTCTGGCCACCCTTCTTAAATCGGATGCCGCTTGGTATATCCGACATGATCTCTTAACCCCTATTTTTATGTATCAGCTGTTTCAAGGATCTCATTTTGAACTCGATCTTTTAGACATCATGGTTTCAGATCCCGATTATAGAGTTCGCCTACGCCTTTTAAATTTATTTGAACGATCCAACTTTTCTTATACATTACTTCGATCAGCCCTTCTTCAAATAATTGAAGAAGATTCTCACTCTGGCGTTAAAGAAAAAGCTCAAGCACTGCTTCGCAGTTTAGCTCAACGACAAACTGACATGGATGGTGGGCCAGAAGGAGTGCTTTTTGCCGCACCTGCCGCAGCATCTCCTCTCGAAGAAGAACCTAAAACTTCTAGAAAAATTAGAGGCTCTACTCGACGATTTCGAAAACCCACCGATATTTTAACCAAAATTTTGGACTTACAAAAAGAAGTAGCTCCCAAAGATATACCTCTTTCTGAAACAGATCCAAAACTAATCCCCTTTTTACAAGATCTTCTTTTTTCTAAGGAGCAACCTTTATACGTGCGAATTTCTGCTTTGGAACTTTTATTTTATTATGAAGATCAGATGATGCCCATTTTGAAAGAGGCACTTCTGTCCGATCAAGTTCCAGATGAAATCAAACTTCAGATTTTAAATACTATTAAAAAAGGGGTTACCACTGAATTGGTACCTGCAATACAAGCCATTGCCTATGGAGAAACAGGGAAGCCCTCTGCAACCGTAAGACTTATTGCTTTAACTACTCTTACTCGTTATAGAGAAACCCATCCTCCTTCTCTCAGTAGCGCCCTTGATAGGAGTCAGGAAAGGCTAGAACTTATTGCCAGAGCTCGGGAAATTTATCAAAAAATTCCAGATCATTTTGCAGAACGAGTGGTTCGTCAGATGGAAAACAAAGAATGGACCCCTATCCATATTTTAGAAGTCATGAGAAGAACCCGAAGACATTACTTCCCCAATGAACTTCCTGCACAAAGACGCGAATGGTTTGAAGCTTTACACAAAGCTGGAATTTTGAAAAAAATTTTTGAACTTGAGGATGCCTCTTTTGAAAAACTTCGCCCTTTGATTATCCAAGCTTTAGAAAAAGATATCCGAAGACCAAAATAATCCTTAATACCAAAGCTCAAGTTTATGAGGGAAAATAGAAAAGGTGGCGGGTAAAGTTCCCACCGTATCCCCATCGACTTCTAACGCAACTGTATCCGAGGAAGTGGCCGTTAAGGTACGACATTGTAATCTTTCTACCTCGGCCATCTCTAACACTTTCCCCTGATAAATTTTTTGCATATTAAAAATTCCCTGAAGTTTTGGAAGATCCCCAATAAGGGTAAGATCAAAAAGACCATCTGTGAGTACAGCCTTGGGTCCCCACATCATGCCACTGCCACTATATTTTCCATTACAGATAAATACATTATTAATCACAATCTTCTTTTTTTCTTTTCCATTCATTTCTAAAGTTACGGTCGGATTTTGATAGGATAAAAATGTGGTTAAGGTGGCACTCAAATATGTTAACGTCGCTCCAAAACTTTTTTGTGATTGATTGACTTTATTACAAATTTCTCCTGCACACCCAAAGCTTGCAATATTTAAGAACAGTTGTTTTTGTATTTTTCCTTTTTTATCCCGATACTCAACTTCTCCTACATCACAAGAAAGGGTTCGATTTTTTCGCAAACTATCGATCGCGGCTTCAGGACTAAAAACTCCCAGCGTCTTTAAAAAATCTGACCCACTCCCTAGGGGAAGTGTCCCTAAAATCGCTTTAGGCTGAATGGGTTTTTCATGTTCAAAGAAACCATTTACAGCTTCCGCTAAAGATCCATCTCCCCCAACAACTAAAATTCTTTCAATTCCCTCTTTAAGAGCATGTTGGGTAATGTCTTTTGTCTCCCCAGCCCTTTGAGTCCAAATTTCTTTAAACGGTTTTAAAAAATCTAGAGATTTTGAAAAAAGAGGCCATCGTTTGGCCGACTTTCCACCTCCCGCCTTGGGATTCACAATAATCAGGGTTTTCATGATAAAAGTTTATCAGGATTTAAAATATGATTAGGGTCTAACGTCTTTTTAATTTTAGATAAAACATTCCACCCCTCATTCAATTCTTTTTTAAGCCACTCTTTCTTTAAAAGCCCAATCCCATGATGGTGGCTAATCGTCCCCTGAGAAACCAAACATGTTTCCATGGCTTTTTTCCAAATGAGGTCATATTTTTGGAGGGCTTCTTTTTCTTCCACATTCCCAACAAACGTAAAATAAATAGAGCCCCCGGTTAGATAAAAATGAGAAAAATGCGCCAATACAATAATTTCTTCTTGAATTGCTTTTTTCATAGAGTGATACAAATTTTCTAGATGGTGCCATGGGGCAGCCACTTCAATGGTATCTAAAATCATTCCTTCAGAAGATAAAATTTGAATCATTTTTTGATCATTTAAATCAAATCGATGTTCCCACCAGTGCTTAGCCGGAAGTGCTCCTAAATCCTTCCCCTCTTTATTTAAAATCCTCTGCGCTATCTTTTGTTGAATTTGAACAAGCTCCGCCTCTTCTCCTTCAAAGGTTAAAAGGAGTAGATTTCCACTGACCTTAAGTCCTGTTTCTCCAAAGGCCACCTGTGTTTCGCTTTCATCATACAGACGAACCCCACACGGAAAAATTTCTTTTTGGACCAGCGTTCGAATGGCTAAAAGGGCCTGGGAGATCTCTTGAAAAGAAAAAGACAAAAATTCTCTCACTGAAGGCACCGTATGCACCTGGCAAGTTGCCTCTACCACAATCCCTAACGTTCCTTCGGCTCCTAAAAAAAGTTCATTGAGCGATGGCCCTGTAGCGGTTCGAGGAGTCAATTTTGTTTCTACCAGACTTCCATCGGCCAGTACTACTTTTAAGGATAAAAGCATATCTTCAATGGATCCATAGTAAGTAGAAAGTTGTCCAGAAGCGCGGGTTGAAATCCACCCTCCCAGAGTTGAAATATCAAAAGACGCTGGAAAGTGACATAGTGTTAGTCCTTTTTGATTTAGGCTTTTCTCCAATTCTGGGCCTAAAATACCTGCTTCCGCTGTTACAGTATGTGAAACGATATTAATGTCTTTAACTTGATTTAATTTTCGTAAATCTAAAGCAATACTCTCTTGAGTAATAGTGGCTCCCCCGCAGACGCCACTCCCGCCTCCAAAGGGAACAATGGCTATTATTTGATGAGCATTGGCCCACTGAACCAGTTTTTGAACATCTAAAATAGTTTTGGGCTGAAAAACAACGGTAGGAAATTTTATTTTTTGCCCTAACCGTTTTTGAATGAGGTATCTTGGCCATAAATCTCCAGCGTATTTCTGTAAGATTTTTTCTTCAACAAACACTTGTCCCGGAAATATTTTTTTTAATTCGTTAATTTGCATGAGATTTTGTAAATTTCATGATCTGAGTAAGCGGAACTCCTGTGGGGCATACTTTTTCTCCCTCTAAACACCCTTCTTCCCCATAAGCCGTAAAATCACCATTCAGTGAAATTTCAGGCAATGACCTTGTATATGAAAAAGCAAGAATCGCGGGTATCATAAATTTTTGATAAAAATCTTTTTGTGCCATTTCACACTGACTCACACACAGTCCACAAAAAACACAATTGGAGTATTTTACCCAGTGAGTTCTATCTTGAAGGGCTAGAGGGAATATATGATCTTCCTTATAATCTGCTAAAAATTGTGCAAGGCCTCGTTTTTGAAACCAGCGCTTAAAGCATAAATGCACTATAAGCGCTAAGGCTAAGTTTATTTTTGCATAGAGTGATTTCACGTCATTATCTCTCCAGCCCTATATCCTGTCACCACTTGCACACCAAAACAATTTCCCCCTCGATAGGGATCAACCCCTGAAAGAACCGTTCCACAAGCTCTAAGATTTTCATATACTACTTCCCCATATTCATTAACAGGCACTAAATTTTCATTTGTTTTTACCCCGCACTGAAACAAAGGTTGTTTTTTTGAGAAAGATGGATCCACTAAATCACGGATCGGGGTTTCATTGATTTTTTTATTCTCATAAAACAACGGCAAACCAAATACAGTTTCTTGAAAAGCATCTACTCCTTTATAAAGGCCTCCTGAAAAAAACTTTCCAGTCGCTAAAATAAAGTGATGGGCTAAAACTTCTTCTTCATTAACCGTGACAGACATTATTTTCTTTTTTTCATGAGAAAAAGAAGAAACTTTTCCCTGTATAATAGGAATATTGGCTTTTCTTAAAGCACTCTCTAGCGCTTTTTGTAATCTAAGCCCAGGAACCGAATGACTGCCCCCCAGCATTTCATAAACGGGAAGGCCTAAAATAGTTTCACATTCTCTCCGAATATCTGAAAAAAATTCAAACCCCAATATAGGCGGCAAAAAAAGAGCCGCATAAGATTGAAGATTAAATTTTGTCTTAATGGCCTGAGCCAATTTCTTCACTTCTTCTGGATGATCCAATCGTTTGGCCAGCACCGGGGGGAGTAAATTTACATCAGATGCATGCAAAGGAACCAAATCACAGACAATGTTGAGATCCTTCGCGGGGCGAGGAATGACTGGAGAAAAAATACCCAACACCAATACTTTCTTTCTCCCAATAGTTCTAAAATCTAAAAAATGGGATTCCATGGCAAAGGCTGCTTTTTTAAATTCTCCGGTTTGAGATAAAAAAAGATGATTTTCTTCATAAGATCCTTGAATTCTCAAAGATACCCACTTTTTTAAAAGTTCAAATGCTTGAGGCAATAAGGGATTGGGTGAAATTTCAAAAGCTCCGGAAGAAAGCGCCGTAGCTCCCCATCCTTTTCGGATAACGACTACCTTTTTTCCGTAGGAAGAAGCCCTTAAGGCAGCCATTACTCCAGAAAGTCCACTACCAATGACCACAACATCAACTTTCAAAAAAACCTCCCAAAAGTCTTTGTTTTAATTCTTCTTGAGCAATGGACTCCCCTTGTAAAAAGGGGGCTAAGGCTTTCCACCTTTTTTGTAAAAAATCTGCCATTTGAAAATGTGGGTCTTTTCCTAAAACATCTTTTAAAATTAAAGCTGCAGGCCACACACAGTCTGCTCCCTGGCACCCACCCCACCCTAATCGAGTTCTTCGGCCAATATCAGAAATAGACCCTGCCCACTCTTGAGAGATGGCATATCGAATTTCTGCTTCTAACACCGGTTCCGAAGCACAAATCACCCGTTTCCATAATGGATTTTCTTTCATCATCTCTAAAATGGTTTTTAACCCTAAGCCATGGCGATAATAAATTCGAGAAAGGGCATAGGCAGAAATTCCTCCCTCTTTAGCCATCTCTATAATCTCAGCATGAGAAATTGTTTTTTCTCCTCCGGGAAGTGGCCTTACATGAGTTGTACATTTTTCTTTGATGCCTAATTTTTTACACACCAAATCCGTCAGTTCTTCACTCATTAAACGATAACTGGCCAGTTTCCCCCCCGCCATCGTTATAAATCCTTTGATGCCTTCACCCTCATGATCAAAAATTTTATGCTCCCTGGATAAAGAATCCTCTGTTTTTCCCCATTCATAGAGCGTTGGCCGTATACCCGCATACGTTCCAATCATTCGCTCGTTTCGGATAGAGGGGAACACTCGTTCAATGGCTTCTAATAAATACTCAACTTCATCTTGCGTCACATCTAAACAATCCGGATCCCCATAAAAATCATCATCAGTCGTTCCAAGGATAGAAGTATTTTGATACGGCAATAAAAAGATGGATCGTTTATCAATGGTTTCTGTCGCCAACGCCACATTTGAAATCCGTCGGTCAAATACAAGATGAATTCCCTTTCCAGGACGAAGCTTGACTTCTACTCCCACTTTTTTACACAGCTTTGGAATCCAGGGGCCTGAAAGATTTAATATTATTTTCCCCAAATGATGATGGCGCTTTCCATCAGAAGTTTGAACTTCTACTCCTCGAACAATTTTTTCTTCGACTAAAATATCAGTCACTTCGGTATGAAGTAAAAGGTCTGCTCCCCTGGCCTTAGCATCTTTGGCATTCAATATACACAATCGATAGGGATCAATCCCCCATTCATCAAACGTCAGCGCTCCTTGAATAGAGGAAGACAAGCCCGGTTCCAGTTGGAATACTTCTTGTTGAGAAAGACGCGTATGCTTTTTACTATTTTTAAGAGATGCATATCGATCATAGACTTCAAAAAAAGTTTCTAAGAGTTCTACATGAAATCCTTTTTTGTGAATCAAATATAAAAAAGGAATTCGAAATAATAAAAAAGGAGCAATCTTTTGAATATAGCCACTATCCAAAGAAGAGGTTTTTGTGGTTTTAACATCATGTAAAAGATAGCGAAGCCCTCCATGAATCATCCCCGAAGAAGCACCCGTGGTTCCACTGCTTAAATCTTTTTTTTCGATGAGAAGTGTTTTTAGCCCTCGAAGTGCACAGTCTCTGGCCACTCCACATCCATTGACTCCACCTCCAATAATAATAACGTCGTACATTCTATTCTTTCGTTATTTTTAAATGCAGTTCTTTGAGTTGTTTGTCATCAATCGTCGATGGCGCATCTGACATGAGACACTGAGCTTTTTGAGTTTTAGGAAAAGCAATGACATCACGGATGGAATCTGTTTCACACAAAAGCATCATTAATCGATCTAATCCCAAAGCAATTCCCCCATGAGGAGGAGCCCCAAATTGAAGCGCTTCTAACAAAAATCCAAATTTTTGCTGGGCTTCTTTTTCTTCGATCTTTAATGCTTTAAATACTTTTCGTTGGATATCGGCATTGTGAATCCGAATGCTTCCCCCTCCAAGCTCTACCCCATTTAAAACCAAATCATAGGCTTTGGCATAGGCCTTGTCCGGATGGGTGGTTAAAATATCCATGTCTTCTTCTCTCGGTGAGGTAAAGGGATGGTGTTTTGACACATAGCGATTGTCTTCTTTACTGAATTCAAAAAGAGGGAATTGATAAACCCAACAAAAAGCTTCTTTATTTTTATCAATTAAATTTAGTTTTTTCCCCAAATGAATTCTTAAATTTCCTAAGGCATCATAGACAACCTGAGGATCCGTATCGGCCACAAAAACAAGAGCATCCCCTTCTTTGGCTCCCGTACGTTCATTGATATTTTTAATCTGTTCTGGTTTAAAAAATTTGCTAATAGGGCCATGCCACTGCCCATTTTCAATTTTAACCCACGCCAACCCTTTGGCCCCATAAATTCCCACTACTTTTTCACACTCATCAAAATCTTTTCGAGAGAAAAGAGCTCCCTTAGGGATCGTAATCGCTTGAACCAATCCCCCTTCTTTAGCAGCAAATGAAAAAACTTTAAACTCCACGTCTTTCACAAGATCTGTCGTATTTTTCAGTTCTAATCCAAACCGGATATCCGGCTTATCAACTCCATATCTTGTCATGGCCTCATCATAGGTTAGTCTGGGAAAAGGGATAGAAGGTGTCACATTTTTTGCTTTTTTAAATACCTCAACCATCATACCCTCTAAGAGTTTCATCACATCTTCTTGGTCAATAAACGACATTTCAATATCGACTTGGGTAAATTCCGGCTGACGATCCGCTCTTAAATCTTCATCTCGGAAACAGCGCACAATTTGAAAATAACGTTCAAATCCGGCTACCATAAAAATTTGTTTAAAAAGTTGTGGCGATTGAGGCAGTGCAAAAAAATGTCCTGGATAGAGACGACTGGGCACCACATAATCTCTCGCTCCTTCGGGAGTACTTTTAATAAGAAAAGGAGTTTCTAATTCTAAAAATTTTTCTTTGGATAAATACTGACGAATAACATGCGCCACCTCATGGCGGAGAACAAAGTTTTTTTGAAGGAGGGGGCGACGAAGATCCAAATATCGATACTGAAGACGTATATTCTCTCCTACTTCGGCCTCATCTTCAATCATAAAGGGAAGCGGCTTAGAAGAACTTAAAATTTCAAATTCGGTAACCTCAATCTCAATATCTCCGGTTTTCATTTTTGGATTTTTCATTCCTTCGGGACGTGCCTCCACTTTTCCCTTTACAGAAATGACATATTCGGATCGAAGTTGCTCGGCTTCTTTGTGAAGCTTACTATTTATTTTTGGATTAAATACAACCTGCGTAATACCGGTACGATCCCGAAGATCAACAAAAATTACTCCTCCATGGTCTCTGCGTCGCTGCACCCAGCCTGAAAGAATAACTTCTTGCCCACTATTTTTTTGGGTCAGCTCCCCGCAACTATGACTTCTTCTTAAATTCATCTAGGATCTCCCCAAACGGAATCGTTTTTTGTTCTTTCGTACTCATGTTTCGAAGAATAGCTTCTCCTTTATTCATTTCATCTTCCCCAATGATTAAAACACATTGGGAATTCATACGATCGGCTTTTTTCATCTGTGCTTTTAAAGAACTATCATCATAATCAATCTCGCATTTGATGCCCTTTAAACGCAATTTATGAATAAGCCCATACGAAAACGCTTGTGCCTTTGGCCCCAAAGCTGCCACAAAAACATTGACCCCATATTTTGGTTGAGTCTCATTCTCTAATACCAACAGGAGACGCTCTATCCCTCCTGCATAACCAAATGCAGGCGTATCTTTTCCCCCTAACTCTTTCACAAGTCCATCGTATCGGCCTCCCCCACCCAATGCATTTTGTGCACCTAGGTCTCCCGATACAATTTCAAATGTCGTTCTCACATAATAATCCAATCCCCGCACAATATTGGGATTTAGAATAAAGGGTGTATTCAATTGATTAAGTGCTGTCTTTACCCCTTCAAAATGGGCTTTACATGGCTCGCATAGATGATCCACCATCCTGGGAAGGGTTGTTTGAGCAATTTTTTGACATCCTTCATTTTTGCAATCAAACGTACGCAATGGATTTTTTTCAAGACGGTTTTGGCAATCTGCGCACAAAGCCGATTTTTGCCCCCGAAGTTCTTTAAGTAACTGCTCCCGATATTTAGGCCGACACTCATGACAGCCAAGAGAATTTAACTGAATTTCAAATTTTTTAACTCCCAGTTCCCGATAAAGATGCATCATCATAAAAATGATTTCTGCATCAATACGATAAGAGGCCGATCCAAATACTTCTACTCCAAATTGATGAAACTCTCGATATCTGCCCTTTTGCATGCGCTCATAGCGATACATAGGGCCCCAATAATAGAACTTTTGATAAGGATCGGGATGATAGAGCTGATGTTCCAAATATGCGCGTACCACAGGAGCTGTTCCTTCGGGGCGCAAAGAAAGAGATTCCCCATTTTTATCCAAAAAAGTATACATTTGTTTTTCAACAATGTCGGTAGCGCGACCTATCCCACGACTAAATAGCTCTGTTCTTTCAACGGCAGGCGTTACAATGGGTGAAAAACTAAAAGATTCAAAAATAGCTTTGGCTTTTTTTTCAATTTCTGCCCATCGATAAGATTCAGGCGGACAAAGATCATCCATCCCCTTTACACTGGTATATGACATAGTAATCTATTGAAATTATCACGAAGGAGAAAATAGCGTCAATGCAATTTAAGGTTTGTAATTTTTATGGATAACTTCTAAGGCTTTTTTAGCTTCGATATTTTCAGGGAAGTTCTCTTGTAAAGTGGTAAATTGCTCATAGGCCTCTTTCCATTTGAGTTCTGCCATCGCAATCCACCCTAGCGCTAATTGCGGAGAAACACTCCTAGGATAATCATTTTGCAGGCCACTAAAGTATTCTTTGGCCTTTATATATTTTTTCCCATAATAATAGATCCATCCCAGCTGTTCACGAGCTGCATAATTTTCATTATCAATCTTTAAAATTTCTAAATATTCTTTTTCTGCTTTCGTATAATTCGATAAAAAATAAATATAGGCCAGTCCTAACCGAGATTGGATGTCATTTGTATCTTCTTGAATTAATTCTTGAAAAAGGGCTGTACTTTCAGGATATTTTTTTTGAATACTTAAAATGGTGGCCTTTATTCTTCTCAACTCCGTATCTTTTGGATCATATGTTAAAGCCTTTTGATAGTAAGAAAGCGCTTCCTCATATTTTCCTTCATAATAGGCTCGATCGCCTTCTTTTTTATCATTTTTGGCTGTCGTACCTGCACATCCCCCTACCATCATTATTAAAAAACCCATTATTAAAACATTTTTATTCATTAAAAAGTCCATTTAAGGGATACCTCTGTAGAATATGCAGCATCAGGATTTTCTGAACCTACTTTTGGCGAAAATGACAAAGGATCTGTATCAATTCTATTATTATTCTCATAATAGTATCTTCCTGGTAAAAAATAGGCAGAAAGCATGGTTGCTTTCAGATTACCCCAAATCGGATAACCTAAAATCAAATTTGCTTCTGTTCCTAAATGACCGCTTAGTTTTTGATAATCACTCGTTGCAAATTGCCCATAGCCTGGATTGGGTGCCCACATATCAAAAAAATCTAAAATAAAAGTTAGATCTTTAGCTAAAGAAAAATTAAAAGATGCCTGAGTTAACAATAAATTTTCTTTTGCGGTAGGATCTGCAAAAGAATTAGGTCTTAAAACCCCTTTCATCACTCCATGGAGCCCTGCCATGGAAAGCATAGGAAATCCTCCAGAAATAGGAGTATTAATCGTATCTGCTAAATTTTCATTCCCTAAAGAATATCCACCGATATACCCTTTATTTGTTCCAATGGAATTGGTATTCCCCGTCCTGACATCATCCATAGATACATCATTCCCTGAAAAATAAAATAATTTAAAACTAGGCTGAATCCAAACTGGGGGAGTAAAAGCCAGCTTTACCGCTGTCATCCATCCTTCGTGCTCCACATTACCACCACCACCACCCGTTCCTGTATTAGAAATTTCTCCAAAATTCTTGGCCCCTTCTAAAAATAAAGTCCAATCTTTTCCTAAATATTGGACCCAACTCCCTCCCACATTTCCTACAAATTCTTTTTTAACCGTTAAATTATCAAAGAAAGCAATCAATCGTTTGCCAAGTTTGGTTCTATCCCAAAGACCACTCACCATAGCTTGAAGAACATTCGACTTCCAATAATATGAAAGATCAGTGGTAAATCGATTGGCATTGGTATGATTCGTTGCTTCATTATTTTCCATAGTCGGCCGTTTAAATTGCATCCGCCATTTGCTATTAAAGTCTGGTTTATCCCAATGGAAATTATAAACCAAAGAACTTTCTTTTAAAGGATGCGTATACGTTACTGTCGCACCATAATTGGAATCTTTAATACCAAATAGCTGGGTCGTCCAACCAATACTATAATATTTATGAAGCCCTAGGGTGGTTTTTAACCCCTTAATAAATAAGGGAGTTGTTAGGGAGAGCTCTCGCAGCCTGGGGAACATATCTTGACTTAAAATATGATACCTTGCAATTTCTCGGGTTGTTGAAATATCGACCTTAGCTAAGTTGGCTGCATATCCCAATCGTCCTTTTCTCTCCGCCATTCCATGAAGTACAATATCACCATAGCCCAGGGGGAGTCCTGAATAAATAAGATCTACATTACCCATGTATTGCGCAGCAGGAAAAAACTCATCATCTCCTTTATCTTGATTTAAATCGATGACATTATTGAGATAGTTTTGAATAAGTTCAACAGAGCCATCCGTTTCCGCTTTAAAATTATTTTTAGAGAAAATAATCTTTCGAGCTAAAACCTCTGGTGAGAACAAAAAACCGACAACAAAAATCCCTACGAATAGTTTTGAAAAATGGTGCATATTTTTATATAGTGCACCACCTGAATTTCAAAAATCAAGACTTTTTTGCTGGAATCGACGCTAACCCTCGCTTGGGAGAAGCATACATGGGCGCCAACGATAAGGCTTTATTGAACGCTTCTTTGGCCTTTGAGTAATCCTTTAATTTTAAATAATTCCACCCCAAACCATCATAAGGATCAGCATAGATATCGTTAGAAGCATGTAGATCTACCAATTCTTGAAATGCCTGAATAGAGTTTTCATTCTGGCCACTAAAATAATAGCTCCAGGCCAATGCTGAAAGGACCACACTCTTTTTCCCCCAGATTTTTTCTGAGTCTTTGAGCTCACGAGCTACCTTGGAAAGCGTTTGAGAAGCCTTGGTATACGTTCCCATGTAATACTGAACGAGCCCCAGTCCCCGTTGAACTTCCACATCATCTGGATTATGCACCAAGGCCAAATTAAAATATTTTTCTGCTTCAAGATAATAGAAGGAATTTAGATACCCCCATCCAGAAATGGCAAATACATCACTCCAGTCTGTATGTTCTTCAAGCATCGCTTGATAATCTGGCAAGTTTGAAATGACAGAGGATAAGTTTACGGCTTTGAGCATTTGTTCATGGGCTTTTTCCGGTTGATTCAGTTTAAAATAGGTAAGGGCTAATCCTCCTTGAGCTTCTGGAAGTAGTGGATATTGCTCCATAAACTTTTTAAAATGTTTCAACGCTTGATCAAATTTACCCGCCCTAAAAGATGCCCAACTTAAATACCCTTGCCCTTCAGATGAAAGCGGGTATTGAGAAGAAAATTTTTCCAAATAAGGCACCGCTTCAGCATATTGACCTAAGATATAGTGAGCAAAGCCAATACCCCTTAATGTCATGGGGTCATTGGGCCTGACCGCTAATACTTTTTCTTTAAAGATGCTCAGTGCCTTTTGAGTTTGTCCCAAGGAATAATAACACCACGCAATTCCAGCATGAGCTCTCCATTTTTCAGATTCTGGCAATTTATTTAAAACCGCCATAAACCGCCCTTGGGCTTTTTGAATATAGCCAATATTATACCAATACCAAGCTTCATTCACCTGAATAAAATTTTTATTAATTTTAGATAGCCCGAGCTGTGCTTCATAATGACCCGGTAAGAGAAGTAGACACTTATCAAATTCATCTGCCGCTCGAGTAAAATCATTTTTACCAAAATACGCCCATCCTAGGCCATTCTTAGCATCGGCAAGAAGTGGATAGTCTTTGGCCAACGCTTCAAAATGAGTAATGGCATTTTGAAAATCTTTTTTCTTGTGATACGCCCACCCTAGCCCCCTCACAGCTTCCAAAGAATTATAAATTTTTCTGGACTCATTAAAAGCATTAATGGCTTCATTATATTGAGCTTTATTATAATGAGACCACCCCAAAGAATTTAAGGCTTCTACTTTTTCATCTTTGGTAATGGATTGCTGCAAAAACTCATTTAATAAAGAAATGGCTTGATCATTTTTAGCAAGCTGCCAGCTGGTATAGGCACGCCCTTTTAAATTAAATTTGTCATGCCCATTACCTGCCATTTCAAAATGAGTCATCGCTTTTTTATAGTCTGCCTTATAATAAAATGCCCATCCAATATCGTTATTCACAGCTTTCCAATCTTTTTGTTCTGTTAACATTTGTTTAAACAAAGGCCCATCCACATACCAAGGATAAAGATTGACCGCCCTCGCAAAACTTTCTTTCGCTTTTGTAAAATTTTTACCCTCATAGAAACAGAGAGTTAGTCCAAAATGCGCATCGGCTATCAAAGGATAATTTATGGTTAAAAAAGAAAATTCCTGAATGGCATTTTGATAGTCTTTTTTATTATAGTAACTCCAAGCAATATTAATGATGGCATCCGTATCTCCTGGAACTTCTTCAAGATACCTTTTTAATTGAGTAATGGCTTTATCAAATTGCTTCATTTTAAATTCACAAAATGCCATCCCTTTACGAGCGTAGGCTGTATTGGCATTTTGATCCAAGGCACTCATGAAATTCTGCTTCGCTTTGGCAAAATCTCCAAGCCAATACTGAGACCAAGCTAATCCTAAATGAACTCTCCACAGTTCCCCTTTAGGAACTCTTTTCGTTGTATTTTGTAAAATTGCATTAAATTGATTCACCGCCACTTTGTAACTTCCAATATTGAGCTGATACCAAGCCTTATAAATAGGCTCTAACGCCACATTTTGCGCTTGATAACTTTTAATAGCTCCAATGGTAGATAAGCCAATATCAGCCCCTGCATATTTGGGATCGTGCTTTTTAATTTCTTGAAATTCTTGTTTTGCTTGGGGCAATTTTCCCATCGCCACAAAGGCTAGCCCCAATCCATGGCGAGAAGCCACCCAGTCGGGATGCTCTTTGGTCACTTCTTTTAAAGTTTTAATGGCATCATTATAGTAGCCTAAAAGATAATAGCTCCACCCTAAGAGAGATTTTCCATTTCCATCAACATCAAACTCTCCTTCTACACCAGGAAGGGTGATTTTTTCGTGAATGGTTTCAAAAGTTGGACTTATTTTTTGAGCCGCTTTAATGTGATAAACAGCATCCCAATAGCGACCTAATTTAAATTCTGCATAGGCCATCCCCACCAGGGCATCTGGGTTATTTTGGGGAGACTTTTTAAAGCTGGCCATAGCATCAACAAACTTTTTAGAATGATAATTTTCCCATCCTTGTTGAACCGCATTGTCTTTTTCAGCCCTGAGTGAAAATGATAAAAAACTCACCACGATAACTACCCATAAGATTCGATATAATTTCATATTGCCTCCTTGTACCCACACTCATCGGATATATTTTTTGAAACTTTAGTAAAAACAGCCTAAAGATTATCGCCCATTTTCCGATATAATACTTAAAGAAAGGATAAACCCATGCCAAACATGAATGATCCCCAAAAAACTTCTTCTAGTCAGCAAGTAGAACGATACTTTGATCAATTTGCATTTTTAGATAGCAAACGCCATCTTTCCTTAGATATTCCTAAGCATCTTAAGATAGAGCTTTATAAAGAAGAAGGTGGTTTTATCTTTGATAGCAATAATGGCCTTATTTATACCATAAATCAGGTAGCCGCTTTTATCCTCTCTCTCATCATCCATAAAAAAGGACAATATGGATTAAATGATATTACCCAGTTTTTGAAAACCACTTTTGATGTCACTGATCAAGAAGCTCAAGATGATATTATTGAATTTTTTTGCCATTTAAAAGACTTTGGAATGGAGGTCATCGCTGAATGAATCATCCTATTCACGTCGCTATTACAGGACTCCAAATGATGGACAATCCCTATCCCGGAGTTAGTGTTGCCCGAAGTCTTAAGGAAAGTCCCAGTTTTTCTGGAAAAATCATCGGCCTTTCGTATGATCTTCACTGTACAGGAAATTTCTCTCCCTATTTTGATGACATTTTTTTAACCCCTTTCCCCTGGGATTCAGAAACACAGTGGCTTAATAGAATTGCCCAAATTCATCAAAAAATTCGGCTCGATGTCATTATCCCAACCCTGGATTCTGAAATAGCTCTTTTTTCTAAAATGTCTTTAACGTTAGAAAAAATGGGAATTAAAACATTCTTACCTTCTGAAATGTCTGTTAAAGCCCGAGCTAAAAATTTTTTACCCGAATGGTGCAAAACTCATCAAATTATTAAAACCCCCAAAACCATGGTGGTAGTTAATAAAAGTGAAATCGCTAAAATTGTAGGTACCGTAGGATATCCCTGCCTCATTAAAGGAGCTCTGGCCGATGCTTATATTGCTTATGATATCTATGAAGCCAGCGTTTTTTTTGACCGAATCTATTATGGCTGGGGACTACCCGTCATTATTCAAGAATGTATTAAAGGAGATGATTTTGACGTTGTCGCTCTCGCTGGGAAAGATAGTACCCTCATTGGTGCTACCGCTATTAAAAAATTGGCCATTACCGATCAAGGAAAATGCGCCATTGCCAGTATTGTCAATGACGAACAATTATTTACCCTTACTCAAAAAATTGCTCACGCTTTAAAATGGGTAGGCCCGTTTGAAGTAGAAATGGTTTATGACGGCTTTAATAAAGAATTTTATTTGATTGAAATTAATGCACGGTTTCCCGCATGGATTTATTTAACAGCAAAAGCCAATTATAATTTACCTGAAAAACTAGTTCAGCTGGCCATGGGAGAAAATGTCTCTCCACTGCCTCCCTGTCAGAGTGAGCTTCTTTTTACACGCACCAAAGAAGATTATTTTTTTGAAGTTAATGCCTATAGCAAACTGGCTGCAACAGGAGAACTAAAAAAAGGAGATCTTCTCTGTGAAAACTTATAATATTGCCATTACTGGATTTCATGCTACCTGTGAACCCACTGCGGCACAACACATTGCCCATAGTCTTAAAACCTCTAGCCGATTTGGAAATTCTAAACTCATTGCTTTAAATTACGATATCAACTGCGGAGGAAATTTTAATCCAACCAGCATTGATGAAGTATATGTGCTTCCCTCTCCCTTCGATAACGAAGATCGCTTTTACCACGCCCTGGTTAACATTCTTAAAAAAGCCAAAATTGATATTTTGATTCCAACGATGGATTTTGAACTTTCTTTATTCCCTCAATTTAAAGAACGCCTTTTAAAAGAGGGGGTAGATGTCATGATTGTCCTGCCTCAACAATATTATTTTCATAATAAACAAAAATTGTATCGCTTTTGCGAATCTCAAAAAATTCCTATGCCTTGGACAGTAGAAGTTATTAATCGCTATACCATTGATTATTATTCCCCCTATTTTATTTATCCACTTTTACTTAAAAACTCTAAGGGCCAAGAAATTTTTTGCTGCACATTAGAAGAGGTGTATGTTTTTTACCGTCGCCTTTTACGAGAACCCGCTAGCACCATTTATCTCCAAAACACTATCGGCGGTGAATTCTACAGTGCATGTCTTTTGTTCGGAAAATCTTCAGAAATTTTAGGAAAAATTATTGTTAAAAGAATTCTTGTAGCTCCCAATGGAGAAACCTGGGGAGTATTAACCGTCACCGCTCCCCCTTTACAAGCAGTTTTAGATAATCTTCTTTTTAAATTGGGGATTACCTATGAAGGGCCCCTTGAAATTAAATTTAAAAGAATTATAGGTACCGATATTTTTTATATTACCGATCTTAAAACACAATTTCCAACGTGGGTGCATCTGGCCACCAAAGCAGGACAAAATCTTGTGGAAACATATCTAAAATTTATTTTGGGAGAATCTGTAGAAAAATTGGCTCCCTATCAACCCGGCATGATGCTTATTAAAAGCGCGTACGATCAGGTATCCCCCACAAATAATTTAGGAAAACTCATTATGAAAGGAGAAATGACCTATGACAAAAAAGCAGCCTAGTGATTTGCAAAAATATGAAAAACCTACCATTCAGCTTTTTTCTTTGCAAAATACAAGTCCTTATGAAGGGGTAAAATATAATGACGCTCTTCCCCAAGAAATTGATGGTGTTAATATTTTTACCATGCTTCAAAATTATGGGTCTCCTCTCTTTGTGATTTCTGAAAAAACATTACGAGAAAATTACAGATACATGGCTCAAACTTTTCAAAAACACTATGAAAAAACACACATCAGCTATTCCTATAAAACCAATTATCTGTCTACGATTTGCGCTATTTTAAAAGAAGAAGGTGCCTGGTCAGAAGTTGTAAGCGGTATGGAATATGACATGGCCGAGCGACTGGGGGTTCCTGGAAATAATATCATTTTTAATGGCTGCTATAAAAAACCTCATGAACTTTTAAAAGCGGCGTTAGGAAATACGCTCATTAACATTGATTCTCATGATGAAGCCATTCAATTAGAAAAAATTGCTTTAAAACTTAAAAAGAAAATTCCCGTTGGTATCCGAATTAATATGCGTCTTTCCAATATGCCCTGGAATAAATTCGGTTTTAATTTGGAATCTGGCCAAGCCTATGAAATGTGTAAACGTATTTACACCTCTCAACTTCTAGAAGTACGTGGCATTCATGCTCATATTGGAACCTATATTGCAGATCCTTTTTTGTATACGCAAGCTACTCGAGCTCTCGTACGATTTGCCCAATTTATCGAAGAGCAATGCAATTTTAAAATTGAATATTTTGATTTAGGGGGAGGATTTCCTTCTCCCAATACCCTTCAGCAACAATTCCTACCTGCATCGTATCTCATCCCAAATATCGAAGAATATGCAAAAGCCATCTGTGGCCCTTTGAAAGAGTTCAAATCTCGTCATGGGATTAAACCAACGTTATTTTTGGAACCTGGACGAGCTCTTGTGGATAGCGCCATGACCTGTCTTACAACCGTGGTGGCCCATAAAACCATTGCTCAGAGTGTTCAAGGCATCATTATTGATACGGGAGTCAATATTCTTCCCACAGCCTATTGGTACGATCATGATATTTCCTGCGCGACAAAGAGTGCGATGTCCAGACAAGACACTGTTATTTTTGGGCCTCTTTGCATGCAAATTGATGTGGTAAGAAAGTATATTAAACTTCCTCCTCTTCAACGCGGAGATATTTTAATTATTAAAAATACGGGGGCTTATAACACTACTCAATCCATGCAGTTTATTTATACACGACCGGCCATCGTCCTTATTCATGACGGCCAAGTAGAAGTGGTTAAAAAAGCCGAAACCCTAGATGACATTCAACGCTTAGAAGAACTTCCCGAACGATTAAAAAACAATGTCATGCCGTTTCAAAAAGAGAAAAAAGCAGCCTAAATGAAACCAGATTTTTTAGATTTTAACCATTATGAACAATCTGTGTGGAGTAATCCTCTGATCCGCTTTATCGACACTATCCTAAGAGGGATGGCCCAAATGTTATTTTGCTACCACCCTATTTCTGGACTTTTATTTTTAATTGGAACTTTCGCCCTCTCTCCAGTAGCAGGAATGTATTCGCTACTAGGTCTCATGATAGCCACACTTACCGCTCGATTTTTAAAATGCAATCCTTACCTTATTAACATTGGTATTTATGGATATAATGCCGCTCTTTTAGGAATATATTGGATTTTTTTTGACACTTTTTCCATTTCTCTTCTTTTTTTATTTATCGGCATGTGTATTCTAACCGTTTTTTTAGAGCACTTCTTCTTAGTAAAAGTATCTTCTAGCCGATGGGGACTTCCGGCCATTAGTTTTCCCTCACTTTTTTCGATGTGGATAGGGGTTAGTCTTGCCTATCTTTTTAAACTCGTTCCCTATCCCATTTCTATTGATAGGTTAGAAGTCACCACCATTAATTTTTTTGCAAATCCAGATTATGAACTTTTAGGAACCTACTTATGGGATCATCTGGGAGGAATTATTCTTATTGCCATGGGGATTCTTTATAATTCTAGAATTAGTTTTTTCTTTACAGCCATTTCTTTTACTCTAGCCACCGTCATTTCTCTTTTTTTAGGAGGGAATTCTTTACCTTACTGGAATGATATTTATTACAATTTAGTTCCTATGAGCATTGCTCTTGGAGGATTTTATTTTGTGTTTAATAAACACATCATTTTTTATACTTTTTTAGCCATGATCCTAACTACCACTTTGTTTTACGGTATGCACAATTTCTTTCATTCCTTTGGATTTCCTACCTTAATCTATCCTTTTAATATGGTTGTTTTTGCCGTATTGTGTGTTTTTGCCAAAGGAAGTTTATCCTTTGAAAAATTTTTTAATGCTTATCGAGTCCCTCTGATCGTATGTAAAAGACCCGAATCAATTCTTCAGTGGCACCAAGAACACATGGAGTCTTATCATTATTGGAATAACTTAAACTCCCAACAAAATAGAAAGGCGGCCGCATGAATAATGATACTTTAAATACCATTATAAATCTTATATTAAAATCACAAAACATTGTTTTTCTCACGGGCTCTGGAGTAAGCACGACTTCGGGCATCCCTGATTACCGAGGGAAAACCAGTGCTTATTGGAAAAAATATGAGGGCAATGAATATAACTATCAAAATTTTTTAAGAAGTGAAAATTCCAGACAAAAATATTGGGAAATGAGCGCAGATTTTTTTAATATGATTCAAAAAGCAACCCCTTCAATAGCTCACAAGGCTCTGGCCGAGCTTGAAAAATGTGGTGCTTTGCAATCTATCATCACTCAAAATGTCGATGGCTTACATCAAAAAGCAGGAAATCTTCCTGCCAATATTTTAGAAATTCATGGAACCATTCATCATGTTATTTGTTTGGATTGTTCCACCGTCTATCAGAGTAAAGACATCTATGGAAGAATTCAAAAAGGGATTAAGGTTCCCTACTGTGATTATTGTCGAGGAATCTTAAAACCAGCGGTCATTGATTTTGGACAACCGCTTCCAAAAGCCCAAATGGCAAAAGCGTTAAAAAGAACTCTAGACTGTGACCTTTTTATTGCTGTTGGATCTTCTCTCATTATTCAACCGGCTGCCACCCTTCCCATTATTGCAAAAGAACACCAAAAAACCGTGGTTATTATCAATGACATGTCCACGGTCTGTGACCAATATGCCAATCACATTATCCATGGCGAATGCGGTGATATTTTATCTAAGATGGTAAGTGAATTAAAACAAAAACGTCCCGTTCAAGAACCTTCTTTTGTCTATAGTCAAACTGGCTGATGACCTCTCATCGACATATCTCTCTTGATGCCTTACGGGGTCTAGTCGTCGTTTTGATGGCCTTGGATCACGTTCAATTTTTTTGGTTTTCTTTTGGACTCCCTAACGATGGCCTTCATGGACTTATTCCCCAATATCTGTCTTCTTTTCATCAACTAACTCGATTTTTAAGTCATCTCTGTGCTCCTACTTTTCTTTTTTTAGCAGGCATGATGGTTGCTTGGAAAAAAGATCCAAAACATATTTTTATTCGAGGGATAATCCTCATTTTCTTGCAATTTACATTGGAAAATATTGCCTGGTGGCCCAAAGGATATATTGAAAACAAAGGATATGCATATTTTGGAATTCTTTCATGCTTAGGGGTTGGCATGTGCATGTTGGCGCTTTTGTCTTCTGTAAGGCCCCTATTTATATTTATCATAAGCATATTCATTTTCTTCCTCTCCCAGGCCATAGTAAATCCAATGGTTCCTAATGCCCATCCCTTCTTACAGGGATTGGCCATCATTTTCTATGTACCCACATTAGAGAAATTTTATCCTATGACATCCTTATTTACGGTTATCCCCTGGGTGGGATTTATGGGCATTGGATATTATATAGGCACAAAAACATTAAACCATCCTTTATACCTTTATAAAAAAACATTTGGGATCGTGGGGCTTATACTTATTATCACCTCTAGCGTACTTCGTTATATGAATGGTTTTGGAAACACCCTTCACTGGTATGGAAGTCCTTTTGGATCAGATTTTTTTATTCTCTCCAAGTACCCACCCAGTCTTGTATTTAGTGGATTTATCCTGGGAATAATGTTTTTAATTTGGGCCCTTTTTATACACACTGAATCAAAATTCAGCCGATGGAACCCTCTCGTTGTTTTTGGACAGGTGGCCTTATTCTTTTATCTCGTACATCTCTATCTTTATGGATTAGGGGCTTACATCGTAGGGCACACTGTGGGGCTTACTCATCTCTCACACATCTGGGGTATTTGGTTTTTGGGACTTATCCCTCTTTATTTTCTCTGTGCTTTCTATAGAAATCTAAAAACTACTTCTCCAACTACTTGGATAAGGTATATATAAAAGTAAATTTACCACGATCGGTCTCAATTTCTTTTTCAAAATCTTGACCATAGTCGGCATCTTTAATCGTTGCTAAATCAATTGTTCCCACCAAAAGATTTTCTGATGGATAGGTAATATAAATCTCATATGTCTGCCCTAAGGGAATAGAATTAAAAGAAGTCGCTACGGTATGCAAATCATCACTATAAGGAAAATAAGAACTCCCTACAGCAATAGCAGTATCTTCTCCCTCTGCTCTTATTTCAGCGCCGCTATTTCCTTCTGCAGTAAAGTCTTGAAAAACCACCATTGCTTCTATATTCACTTTTGGAGCATTGGGATCAATTTCTATCATTGCCGCAGTGGGAGGCTCGGTTCGATTATCCATCATAATAAGAACATCATTTTTAACTCCTGTTAAATCAATCGTTCCTACTTTTTCTGATAAACTTTGAGCCCCACCTGTTACATAAATGTCATATCGTTTTCCAGATTCCATATCATTAAACTTCATAAGCACCTTGGATTCATCTGGATAACTATTGGCATATCCATGCGTCACTTCTTCACTCCCTTCTTCAGCAATTTTAGAACCATTAATAGCATCTATTCGGATATTAAAATTATCTGGAAGATAGAGTTTCATCTTTATATTAATAATTTGGGGGCTTGAGCTTGAAGAACTATCGACAATTTGAGTGGAATTGGTTTGAGTATTAGAACTTGTAGTCCCACCACTCCCTCCTCCGCCGCCACCTCCACCACCACAGGCACTTAATAACAGTAGGGAAATAATCAGAACTTTTTTGAGATCCACAAACGTTCCTCCTCTGATTTTAATCAAATCTTAATATTTTACTTTGTCTCTTATCTTTAATTTTATAAGCCTATCCCCAAAATGTCAAAATCACTCCCTTTAAACATAAAAAAATTAAAAGAAGTGAAAGAAAAGATATCCCATACTTGAGAGCCCGGGTAAAAACAGTAGGTTTATCCGTATAGTCAGAAATCACATAGTGCATATCGAGTTCTAAGAGAGGATTTAAATTAATTAACCCAATCACGTAGGAACACAGCGCCACTATCCAACAATTTACACAACCAGTTATCCCTCCTATCCATGCAAAAACGGCTGAAAACACAAAGTGGCTATAAGGACCTGAGAGAGACACCACCATTCTGGGCCATTTGGGTAAAAGCCACATATCTGATGTATCGACAAACACCATGGGACTTATCCAATGCCACCCAAACCCCATGCCATACACTTTTCGACCATAGCTTTTGGTTGCAAAAGCATGCGCCATCTCGTGGATCAAAAATGAAAGCAGCACTCCCCCAAAAACGATGGGAAGGGAAAAAGACGCATTTTCTTTTAGAAGATCCATCATAGATTTCCAGCGCAGAATAAATATCCCTATCCCACTGATTGAAAACAAGGTTAAGACCACAAACGCTTTCGTCGTAAAAAAAATCTTAAAACCAGAATTATAAATTTTAGTGAGTATAGGGTCCACATTTTTAAAAATAACCGTTGCCGTAAGACATCTTTTAATCCCTAGCATTATTTTTTGAAGCCAGCTCATTCGAAAAGCAATGGCTGTTACATCTTTTTTTAAAAACCGCTTCTTTAAAAAACCTTTCGCTTCTAGCCCAGCGATAACATCGGCAATTTGATGGGGGGCAAAGGTCTTAAATTTAGCCAGATATTCTAAAGTTAAATCTTTCAAATGATGTTTTCCGTCTAAAAGTTGCCAAATAAACCATCCTTCAGAAGACAGTCGATAGTAGGCCTGTGTCAGGGGATTTTTTAAAATCGTCATCGTACGTCCCTCTTCTAGATATTGCTCTACATCGACATTGGAGAGTCTCTTGGGGCGACTTCTTAGAGTGAGTAATTCGATAATCTGACTTGAAATTGTGTTATCAAAACCCAATAATTCTAATAACTCTTTGCGCTTTAAAATAATAACGGTGGATTTTTCCACTGTTTTTACAGAGGCATTCCGAGGGGCACCGGTTAAGAGAGCCGCTTCTCCAAACACACTTCCGGGACCGAGCGTTGCCAATACTCTATCGTTTGAAACTTCGCGAAGGATAACTTCAACACTTCCACTTAAAAGAACATAGCACACATCTCCCCGCTCATTTTGCCGGATAATTTCAATATGGGCAGGAAATGTTTTTTGTTCAAGTCGCTCTAAAAAAGAGTGAGAGGCCTGCTTTAAAATCTCAGGAAGAGGAGAAAGAATCACGCGCCTTTATTAATACGTGATTTTAACTCTTCATCGGATAAGGACCAATCAACGTGATTTAATAAATCCATTTCTTCTTTGGTAAGCCGAATGCCGCTCGTTTGAACAGCACTCTTTGGATCTTTTCGAATCAGCTCTCTAAATTTTTTGTCATTAATCCATTTATCAATCAATTTCCCCACTTCTTGCATACCCATATGTTTTCTCCTTTTGTTGTCATTCCCGCCAAGAGCGGGAATCTATGTTGAATGATGACACTTAAAAAGCAGAATACTTAATTGAACCTATCTTTTTCAATACATTTTTCGCCTCGCCTTCCCCCAGTTTTAAGGATTATGAAATGCAATCTTTTTACTAAAATCTAAATATTTTTGAGAATTTCTCTCCATCGAAAAATCAAATAAAACGGAATAGAAAGAAGTCGATATTGTAACTTTGTGCCGGTTGGCAACGTTACCAGATGACTTTCAACTTTAAGCGCCGCTTGGTTATAAAAACGAACTCCAATAGTGTAAGAGCTCCTTGAAAGAAATTGGTGAAGCGATTTAAGCGAACCATGGCTACCTGATTTAACCTCGATGGGAATAAGTTCATTTTCAAAGGGAACCAAAAAATCAAGCTCTGAAGAACTCCCCTTTTCTTCACGAATCCAAAAAAATAATGTATTACGATTATAAAAATCACATGCCAATAATTCCTGCCCCACAAATGTTTCTAATAATCCCCCTTGATAAAAGGGATCAATAAGCTGCGCATGAATTTGCTTTTGAGCTATATGAAGAGATTCTGTACAAAGTCCTACATCAAGAAAAATTGCTTTTGGTGCTGCTTTTGGTTTTCTAACCAGCGGAGGTTGTGTTTGTGTAGTTGGAAAAATTCTTTCTACAAGCATGGCCTCATGCAAAATATCAAATGCTCTTGAAATCTCTTTTGAACGAACTTCAGATCCTGCTAGTTTTGAATATGTAATCCTTTTCCCAATTTCAAAGGGAACTCGATCCCAAACCAATTTCAGGTGCTCAGTCTCTGCCCCCTTCGAATATTTTGCGAAATCTTCTTTAAATGAGGAGACCAATATTTCATGGCATTGTTTCACAGTAATAAAACTTCCATTTTTTATATATTCATTGACAGCCTCCGGCATCCCACCCACAACCATATAATCCGAAAGTAAGCCTACAAGCTTATCATGCACAGGTCGGGGCAAGGAGCTTCCAATCTTAAGCTCCATTAATGATTGAAGAAGAATCTCTTCACCATTCACTAATAAAAACTCGTCAAAAGTAAGTGGGTATAAATAAAGAAACTCTACTCTTCCCACAGGAAAGGACCAACCTTCACTTCTCATACGCACTTCCAAAAGTGAACCAGCACCAATCACATGAAGATTGGGTAATTCTTCATAAAAATAACGCAGTAATTTTATGGCAACTTCAGAATTTTGGATCTCATCCAGGAAGAGAAGGGTTTTTTTCGGAATAACCCTCTTATTTGAAACTCCTTCAATGCTTTTGACAACTTCTTTTATATCTTGAACCTCAGAAAATATTTTTCGGTTGGCGTCCTTTTCTAGATTTAACTCAATAAAATTTTCAAATTGACGCCCAAGATTTCTGACCAGTGTTGTCTTGCCTGTTTGTCTAGCCCCACGGAAGATAAGAGGTTTTCGAATTTCTTTGTTTTTCCACTTTTGTAGTTCTTGATCAGATTTTCTTACAAACATAAGTAAATTATATCTAAAGAATAGGTTCTTTACAACATAAAAATATATAAAGAATAGGTTCTTTTAAGCGCCTATCCCCAAAATGTCAAAAAGAGTGAGAGGCCTGCTTTAAAATCTCAGGAAGAGGGGGAGCAATCACATACCTTTATTAATACGTGATTTTAATTCTTCATCAGAAAGAGTCCAATCGACATGACTTAACAAATCCCATTCTTCTTTGGTCAACTTAATCTCACTATTTTGAACTGCATTTTTAGGATCTTTTCGAATGAGTTCTCTAAATTTTTTGTCATTAATCCATTTATCGATCAATTTTCCTACTTCTTGCATCCCCATAAAACATCTCTCCTTTTTCTAAACTACATTTAAAAAAGAGAATACCTAAAATGAGTTCTATCTTTCAATACATTTTTCGAAGTTGTTGGACGAGTAGCGCAGTTACTGATGGCTTTTAAAAAACATGTGCCAAATCATTTAACCTAAATTGATGTTCCTGTCTTTCAAAATATGCTTTTAATTTCTCTTTCCACCCATCCATAAATGTATTGGCAGGCTCCTGAAATTGATTATTCAAAGAAAACTGAGGAGAAGAAAGTGCGTGTACCCATCGTTTTCCCTCGGAAGCAGCGTTAAATTCACCTAACTGGTCAGGCCTAAGCTTAGAAAGGTAATCCTGGTCTGACACCGTTATGTCCGGCTCTACTCCCTGTAACTGAATGGGAATTCCTTTTGGAGAAAATAAATACAGCGTTGATAATGTTAAATAAGACTTATTTATACTTTCTTCTGTATCATCAAAGGTCAGCTTAACCGTTCTTTGTGCGGTTCCTTTTCCAAAAGTTTTTTCTCCAATCACTATAGCCGAATGATTTTCCTTCATGGCTGCGGAAAACATTTCAGCCGAAGAAGCAGAATAACGACTCACGAGCATCATAACGGGAATCTCTTCAATACGAGAAAGCTCATTTCCACTCCTAGCTTCCCGACGATAGTCCAACCAGCCATTTCCACTTTTTTCCCGCATTAAAAGCGTACCTCCCCTTTTTAAGAAAAGATCAGCCAACGCCGCTACCTGGAAAGCATCTCCCCCTGTACTTCTTCTTAAATCAATCACCAGTGCCAAAATCTTTTTTTCTTTTGAAAATTGCTGATACAGATCTTTAAATTGTTGTGCCGTGGAAGGAGAACTTCCACTGGCTTCTACAAATTTAATAATTTCAATATGAAGTACAGCCGTATCTGAAACCCAGCTAGCAACCATATTTTCCTCCGGCAGCATATAAAAAGGATTTCCAGAGGAAAAAAAGGTAACATTATCATCTTGATCTCTTCTCAACATCCCACCCAATCCACTCTTCAAATATCCTTGCTCCAAACTCTCTAGAACAAAGGAATGAGGATCGAGACTAGTCACAAAATATCGAAAAATACCTTTAAAGAGTAAATCTTTTGACACTGAGAGTTCTTGAGCCGTGCTTTGAACTGCAGAACAAAATTGACTCATCTCGGAAAATTCAAAAAGAATATTTTCAGTTCTAAAATTTTGATACTGAATTTCATATGGAGGTATTTTATTCACACTTTCTATAAAATAAGGTGTTGGGATTCTCCCTTTTACCATAATTTTTTGCATGGCCGATTTTAAAAGAGAAACCGTACGCGTAGAATCTAAGGCCACCACATGGTATTTTTGGACAAATTCAATAAGTTTTAACGTGCTCTCACACCCTGCATTTGGAAAAGATAAGGTAGTATTTTGAATAATATCCCCATCTTCTGAAGAGATGGAAGAAGATCCCTGTGGAGCACAGGAAAGTATAAACACTAGCCCTGCAAATATCCCAATACTAAAAAGAAATCCCCTGATCCCCCTCATGACCCCTCTCATGTAGAGAGAAGGCATTTTGCAAGATCGATACCATAAAAATATACAATGATTTCAGCTAGTTAAATAAAAAATGGGTGTTAATTGAATAAACAGGGTCAATATTTTATACAGAGCGTCCCTTGTTGATCCGTCCTCCAAAGCGGGATATGAAGACGTTCATATCGCTTCAAAACTTGAGCATGGGGGAAATGATAACGATTGCGATATCCCAGGCTCATCACGGCTAATGTTGGGGACACCGCTTTTAAAAAGGCATAAGAACTCGATGTTTTTGAACCATGGTGAGGCACTTTTAAAACCGTACTTTTAAGATCCTGCTCCAAAAGTTTTTCTTCAATGGATTTCTCAATATCTCCCGTAAATAATACGGAAACTGTTTGATGTGTTATTTTTAAAACCAATGCCCGATTATTTGAAGACACCCTTTCAAAAGGAGTGGTTGGATTTAAAAACCTAATTTCTGCTCCATTGATAATCAGAGATTTTGTATTTTGAGATAATAGATAACACGGGATTTGTTTTTGTTCTGCTACCGATAAAATTTCATAAAACATCTGGGTATGGCTTTCCCATTGAGAAAGCCAAATTTCTCCCACCCAAAAATGTTCTAAAATAAATTTAAATCCTTCGATGTGATCAAAATCAGAATGCGATAGCACCAAATAATCAATATGACGAATTCCTTGCTTCCATAAAAAAGGGGCTACCATTTTTTCTCCCGGATCAAAAGCTCCCCAAATACCCCCGGCATCGATGAGCATGGTTTTCCCTCGGGGAAACTCAATCACACTGCTATCCCCTTGGCCCACATCTAAAAAAGAAATTCTTAAATGGGGGTCATGACGTCTCATGAAATCTTTCCCAAAACCATACACATTTAACATCAAAAGCATAATTAAAAAATTTAGAAATGCTTTTTGGTATGCCTTTTGACAAACAAAATAAAAAATAAAAAATAAAAACCCATAATATAAAAAAATTTGAAAAAAATTAGGCCAAGAAACATAAACACTACTCCACGAAAAAGAACCAAATACATGCGCTGCCCACATAAAAAGATTGGCTAAATAATAAAAAGGGATCATGAAAAATCCTGCTAACGGTTCCCATATAAAATAGGCCCCGGTAATTATAAATGAGGCTGGAAGCAAAATAAAACTTACGTATGGAACCACGACCATATTGCTGATCAAAGAAATAAGAGACAAACGATGGAAATGATAAGCAATAATAGGAGCCGTCATGACCATGGCTGCCAACGGAGATAAGACGAAAAAAAATTTCATACTTCGAGTTGGGAAAAGCACTGTTAATCCCATGAGTCCAACGATGGCCGCAAAAGAAAGCTGAAAAGAGGGGTCTTTTAGAGAAGAAGGTATGAAATTCAAAATCAACGCCAATGCCCAACAGATGCTATACACACCGTTTTTGGGCCGGGAAGCAAAAAGTGCCATTAAAAAACAACCCGCCATAATGCTGGCCCGAAGAATGGGGATGGCAGCACCTGAAAAAAAGTAAAAAACAAAGATAAGACATCCTAAAAAACCAATAAGAATCTTTTGAATATTAAAATAGAGGAGCATAAATTCAAAACGCAAAAAAATAATATAAAAAAGCCACGTCACACACAAAAGTAAAAGCCCCACATTTTGTCCGGAAATTACGAGCACGTGAATGAGGCCCGATCGAATAAACTCTTGATATTCTTTTTTTGAAATTCCTTCTTTACTTCCTAAAATGAGTGCCTTTAAAACTCCCCCTCTGGGGAAATGTTCCAAAAAAATAGAAAACTTTTCTCTTTGTTCTTGAAGGACGGATTTTTTCCCTGCGGACGGAAAACCGACCGGCGTTTCCCATAACATCCCTCGGAAAACACCTATCACAATCAATAGCCATAAGAATAAAACCCTCTTGGGCATGATACGCTTCATCATTTTCCCTCTTCTTTGCAAAGACAATGCCAAGTATGGTAATTTGAAGACTTCATGCTCACAGACACAGATAAAACTTTTTTATTACAGCTGTCCCGAAGAACGTTGAAAGAGTATTTAGAAACCCGCCAATTTAAAATTGAAAAAGATATTCCTTCTTCTCTCAAACAAAAAACAGGGGTTTTTATTACACTTTACGATAACACTCAACAAAGAGGCGAAAGTGGGAAAATGATTCCCAATCAATTTTTATGTGAATTAGTACAGTCACTGGTGGTGCAAGCAGCCGTGGGAGATCCCCTCTTCCCCCCGCTTCATCAAGAAGAGCTTCCTAGAATCCGAATAGAAATTTCTGTTTTATCTATATTTAGAAAAATGAAAACGATTGAAGATCTGGATATTGGCCATCATGGAATTTCAATCACACTTTTAGATCATCAAGGGTTTTTATTACCGAAAGTAGCCATTGGGAACCACTGGGATAAACTCACCTTCTTAGCCCAGGTCTGCCAAAAAGCAGGACTTTCCTCTCATGCGTGGCGTGATCCTCGCGCACAAGTAGGCATCTGCATCGTTGATACGTTTTCTGAATAATTATAAAATTCCGAATCGAATCCCTAAGAGGATAGACAACCGACTTTCATCTTCAAAATTTCCCCAAAGCTCTCCGCTGTCCTGATTATCGACCTGGGTTCTATAGAGAAGTACTCTAGAATGTCCTCGGATACTGATATTATTATCTAGAGGAATTGAAAATCCTGGCACCGCATGCACAGCCAAAGCACTGCCGGTTGCAGGAATAGAAATTTTATTAATAATGGTTTCCGAAGGCATCACATAAGATCCTTGAAATCTTAAAACAGGAGTAAGTTTAGGCGTAATGCTATAGGCTGCTCCAAAAGAAGCCGAAAACTCATCTCCATAATCCTTCTCTTCTTTCTGATATACCGAAGAAAATTTCGTAATATAAGAAAAAGATCCCAGGGCAAAAAGCGGAAGCTTTGAAAATCGATAGCTATTAGAAAGCCCTACAGATAAATCTGTGTGATTATAAAACCGATTTCTCGAAGGGACCGTTCCAAAAATGGTAGGAAGATAGGCCTGACTATTCCACGAAATTTCACCCAGCATCGTCTCTCGGAATAATTTTCCTTCTACCCCTACTTTCACCCGATCTGTTACAAAATTGGTAACAGATTGAGAAGGATTAGCCCCAAGAGCACTATAATTTCCTTCGGTATAAAAAAATCCAAAAGGGAAATTTGCTGTAAAATATGCAATTTCCGAAAAAATATATTTGGCTCCCACATGCACTTTTCCAAACATGGAAGAAGAAGAAATGCCGGGAGTATCTAATTGATTAATTCCACTCACCCATTGAAAGTCTGTGGTCACACTTAAAAGTTTTGGGGATGTCTTCTTTAATACATGAACTGTTTCAGTTTTTTCCTCAGCAAAAGCAAAGAAAGCACTGAAAACCAATACGAATAGGAATAAATATAGCTTCTTCATCATATACAATCCTCCACACATTGTATTAGAGCAAGCACCATGCCATTTACTTAACTCCTTGATTTTATTTAAAAATGATAAATTCCAAGAACCCCAAAAGGTGTTGATCCCCTAAACACCTGACTAAATCTATCCCGATTTGGTACTTTTCAAGAAAATTACAAGAGCCTTAAAACTCGCTTTGCTTCAATGATAAACCCCCCTTACAAGAGCCTTAAGGGTTTAATTTTGGCTATTTCTTAATTAAAGAAAACATTTGAAAAAATAAACTAAGAGTATCATAGTTTCCATAGATAATAACCAATGCTTTCAAAATTATTCAGACGTTTAGTGGAGTTTCTAATCAAGATTTATCGTCGAAAGACAAAAGACAATCCTAGTCCTACTCCTACGCCAAATCCAAAACCGCCGGTAGATCCTAAGCCTGTTCATCCTTGGCGCATATGTCCTTTAGGAGAGTATTGGCGCAATTTACATCCCAGGCATGTTACTCCAAGCAAAAAACATCCCGATGGAATTACAACTGTCAAAGGGCATTGCGTTACTAATCCGTCTGGAAAAGATCAACTTTACTCAGAAGAAATGCAATTAATTGCTGAAAAAAATTTTGGCCAGTTTAAATTAATACCATTACCTGAAATTCCAGAGTTTCAAAAAAAAGATCTAGTTTATGACCATATTATTCAAGGTTGGACTCAATACTGGAATGACGTTCTAAAACCTCAGGAACCATTGGATCCTTGCCTTGTTAAAGCTTTAATAGCAACAGAATCTGGCTTTAATTCCAATGCCTGGAATAAAAAACATGGCCGCCAAAGAGCAAGAGGATTAACGCAAGTAACAGACCAAACTCTTCGTTATCTTTCTGATGATTACCATGAGCTTAAAGATCATTTTCTACATCTGAAAGAGGATGAAACATTAGACCCAAATTTTTCAATTTGCGCTGGCATCAGATGGTTATTTCGGAAAAAGGAAATTGCGAATTCTAAAATAGGCAGAAAAGCCTCTTGGATTGATGCTGTGGGTGAGTATAAACATTACAAAATGGATGACCCGAACATGCAAAAATTTATCGAAATTTATAAGGAATTAAAAATATAATGAAACTTCAAAAGTTTCTCATCTTGGCTGTTGTGCTGTGCGCTTTTCTAAATTTATCTATGGAATGGGATTATGGCTATGGAATTCTAACCAGCAGTGATTTTGACACACAGAGAAATCAGGATCGCCATGCATTGTCGGCCGCCCTAGACGATCCAGATTATTGGGAGTCTTATAACCTCTGGCAGTGTTTTCCAAAAGAAGAAATCGAGATTAACTGTATTAAAGTTTGTTATAAAGATAAATGCATTGCCAATGAAGATTGGAGCGACTCTCTAACATTTTTAGCACAGCCTTCTGATGGAGCTCTTTATGAATTTTCTTTTGATGATGATCATGAAAGATCTTGTAACCAAACAATGGAAATATGGTGGCCCCTTCTCAATGGGCAACAAGCAGTGTGTTTGTACGCTGCATATCTACAAGACTTTGATGTTTCTTCAGAAGAAAATATTAAACGACACAGCTATTGGGTTATAGATCGCTTTAAAACGTTAGCGGGGCAGTACTCTTCTTCAGATTACGCATCACCAGAAATTCAATCTGATTATGATGATGAGCAACATTAAATGCACAAAGCCATAAAACTCGCCCTGCAAAGTTAATTTTTTTATTCATTCCCTGATTTACGCTTTTTTTGAATGGCCTCAACCAAAAGTTGTCGAATAATCGCAGCCCTAGAATTTGCCTGAAGCTTAGAAAGCATATCAATTTCTAGCGCCAACCACGCAGGGATAGTAATAGGGGGAAGCTTTACAATCTTACTCAGCCCTTCGGTTACAATCCCTTGTTCAAAATTTATAGAAGCCTCCCCTTTATCAAAAGCCTCATCAAATACCTCTATCTTTTGCTTGTTTTTCTTCATTTTTTCGCGCCCTCCTGACTGAGATAATTCTAAATTTTCCTTCCACAACCGTAAAAATTCCTACGTAATATTTATCCTTAAATTTACCAATAACTGCATGCCTTCTCTCTTCTTTGTCATAGGCCACATCAACGGCTAAAATATTTTTTCTTTCAAATATATAATCCCTTGCTTCTTCAAATGAAATTCCGTGCTGTTTTTTATTCGCTTCATTTTTATAAGGATCCCATATGTACACAATTAAATATTAATATGATATCATATATATGTCAATATTATATTAATTTGATACAAATAACTTTTACCCTCGTAATCCAGAAATGACAAAAAAATAAACACATCACCCTATGCGCCTATTTATAAAAAATATAATAATTTCAAACAGATATCTTCTCATAAATTCAACTTTGTTCATTTATTATACAGTCAAAAATCACTCATTAAAAAATAAGAAATTCTTAAACCCTTGATGTTTAAGCCAATTTTGTTTTGGCACCTGGGTTGCACTATTTATAAGTTAAGGTATCGCACAAAATCTTCCGATAAGCGTATTGAAATAAAAAGGGATCTTAAACTTGTTCATGAGATTTTAATGAGTAAATATTTAATGCGTGTAACATTTAAACAACTCTTTTTGGCTCTTGGAATTACACTCTTTTGCCTAGCCAGCACTAAAGCTTTTTCCGAACCCAACACAGAACTCACCCCATCCGAAAAAGATGCATTAGCAGAGTTGGGATTAACTCTGGAAGATTTAAATGCGGATTTAGGCCGACGAGCTCCAGCAGAGCTCACCCCTCCCACTCCAGCTCCCGCTCCAAAAACAACTTTAGAAGAAATGATTTCCGATGCAAATGAGGCTATTTCTGACGCCTTCTTCCCTTCAGAAGAAAAAAATGTCACCCCTGCGAAAGCAGGGATCCAGAAATCTCAAGACAAAAAACCAGCAGGAGAGAGTATCCATGACCTTACTCCCCCAAAACCTTCTGACGAAGGAAAAAGTCAGGTTCGCTATGACTCAGAGAAACAAAAGAAAAATGTGTTAGCAGAAACTTTTCATGCAGATCCCCTAACCCGTCAACATAGAATGGAACTCCAAGAAAAAGCCGACACTCATCCTAAAAACTCAACGTCATCCCGGGTACAAAGCACGAGGGATCTCTTTATTCCTAAACCCGTTGAACCCAAAAAAGAAGAGCCCACTCAAATTACCTTAGGACCCGTTTCTCTTCCCGAACAAAATTTAGTAAATCAACTTAAAGAATACGAAAATATCGTAAAGAATAAAGATCTTACCCAACAACAAACCCAAAATCTTTTGGATGAATATAAAAAATTACTTAACCTCCCTCAAAAAGAGGTGGCTCCCACAACACCGTCATCCCACTCGGGCTTCCCCGGAGGATCTTTTACCCGTGAACAAGAACTGGCGCTAGAGTCTTTGTCTCGGCTTATTAATGACGAAAATCTCCAAAAACAAAAACCAGAACTTGTGTATAATGACATTATTAAAGGCCTCCTCGTTCCAAAAATGGACGATGCGGCTAAAAATCTAGATCTTCCTATCTACTCCAAGGTCGGAGAATCCATGGTATATGTCCACGATTATAAAGATCCCAAAGATTCTACTAAAGATGTCACTATCCCCGTCATTTATAAAGAAGAACATAAAAAACGAGATAAAGAATTAAGCAATAAAATCACTCAGCTTTTAGAGGACATCGATGAAAGCATTATCGATGGCGTTTCCTCTGACCTCTTTGGAACCGTTGCAAAACTTGAAAAAGCCTCTCAATTTTTAGAAAACGATATACTCACTACTGCTCGACTGAGACAAACCGATCCCCATTGGCTCTGGGAACGGTTTAAAAATGATGATGGTATTTTAACAGAAGATGAGCGCTTCTCAGCCGTACAAATTATTGCCGAACTCATGGAAGAAGGAACCATCTCTCCTACTCCAGAAGAAAAGAAAAAAATGATGGCTTTTGTGGAAGAATATTTACGGAAATTTGAAGAAAAAAGCACAACTCTCGCTAGCGAAGAAAAAGAGTGTAAAGACAAAGAATCTTTAGAAAAGGATAAAGAAAGATTAGAAAGGGCGTTAGAAAGCTTTAGAGCCGTCGCCTCTCGACTTTCTTCTACCCACGCCCAGGCTTCTCGATCAAATATGGCGGATATGGAAAGGCTTGATCGGCTAGCTAATATTGTGAGGAGAGTGAGAGAAAGACTCATCGCAAGTTTAAAGAATATGCCTGATCATGACAGCCCAAACTGTGTCTTAACCAAAAAAGGCATCGCCTTTTGCGGGAACATCCTCGATACCATCCAAGCCACCCAATCCCTCCTCCAATCTTCACCATTGGAGACACAGAGAGAAAAAATTTCTAGTGAACATGCTCCTCAAAAAGACACTTCAAATGATAGGTCTGATTTTTTTAAAAAATAAATAAATTTTTTATCGGGCTCGAGAAAGAATCTCTTGAAGTTTGGCTTTACCCAATACTACCTTTTCAAGGGCTTCTTGAAGCTTGGATGTATCTTCAAATCGCTGCTGCCAATTGGCAACATTTTGAGCATAGGCCTCAAGAATACCTATAGCTGAAGTAAAAAAATTATTCCTAGCCTCTCTAATTGCTTGAATATCTGCTTCATCTAAACGTTCTAAATTATTATCATGACAAAACATGATAGCATCCAAAGGAGCGGAAGATTCATCAAGAAGCGCAGCAATATATATGGCATTGTCTTCAACCCCTTGGCGATTAAGACCACCTAGGTCTTCTTTTTTGACTGAGGTCATAAATTTTTGGATATTGGTTATATGTTTTTCATAAGCATTCCTTTGTCCAATAAGTATTGAGTAAAACAACGGATGATCTTGTTTTTTGGATGCTTGGGTTGGGTTTGAGAACAAGCATAAAAGACCCAGTAATAAAATAGTGAGTTTTTTCATAACTTCATACCTCCCTAAAAACAAAAAAGGCATTTTACACAGATTGTGTAAAACGCCCGGATAAGAAACTGATTAAGATTATAGCAGAACTTGATTAAAACTTCCAGAGTTTTTTCAAACAAATAGTACTGGATCCGGACCAAATTTTTTAATTAATTAAATATATTGATCGTATCCAAAATTCTGTTATTGACTAAATCCTGAAAACGGCGTACATTTTAAGGATATGTTCAGAAGATTTTTATCCCCTTCAAATCATTCAAGTTTTTTCTTATTCGGAGCTCGTGGAACAGGCAAATCAACATGGCTTAAAAGCCATTTTTCACAAAAAAACATACTTTATTTCGATCTTTTGGATCCTGCCATTGAAAATCTATTTTTGACTCAACCACAACGCTTTAAAGAACAAATTCTTAACACACTTGGAAAGCAGCCAAAATTAGAATGGATCATTGTGGATGAAGTACAAAAGTGTCCAGCCCTGCTCAATTACGTACATATGTTGATTGAAGAGAAAAAGCTTAAGTTTGCCCTCAGTGGCTCTAGTGCCAGACGCCTAAAACAAAAGGGGGTAAATTTGTTGGCAGGTAGAGCATTCATAGAACATCTCTTCCCACTAACACAGTGGGAGCTAGACGCTGATTTTGATCTACCCTCTATCTTAAGTTATGGGTCATTGCCACATGTATTTGACTTGCACCATCAACAGGAAAAAAAAGATTTTCTAAATGCGTATGCACTCACGTACGTTCAGAATGAAATTCAGGCTGAACAATGGATTCGCAAGCTAACCCCGTTTAGAAAATTTCTACCCATTGCTGCCCAAATGAATGGTAAAATTTTAAACTATCATAAAATTGAAAAAGACATCGGTGTAGATTGGAGTACAATAAAAAATTATTTTGATATTTTAGAGGATACACTTATGGGTTTTCAATTAGAAGGCTGGCATCAATCCGTTCGGAAACGACAACGACAGGCTCCTAAATTTTATTTTTTTGATATCGGTATCAAAAAAGCACTTGAAGGTTCTCTAGATCAAATACCCACCCCTGGGACCGGATTTTATGGTGAATGTTTTGAACACTTTGTTATTTTAGAAATTTATAGACTTAACACACTCTTAAAAAAAGACTATACATTATCTTATCTTCGAACGAAAGATGATGCTGAAATCGACATCATCATGAGTAAACCCGGAGTCCCTATACTTCTTATAGAAATCAAATCATCATCCAATATTACAGAATCGGATATCACAAATTTATTAAACCTAGCTCGTGATATTCCAAATTCCAGGCCTTATGTTTTATGTCAAGAATCCATTCCTAGAAAAATAGGGCCTGTAGAAATTCTTCCCTGGAAACAAGGACTGGGAGAGATTGGGTTGACATGAAACGACTGTATCGATCTAAAACTGGCTGAGTATAACGATATATCAGGACGAAAACTCCTTAAATATAGCGCCAAAACTTGACAATGCAACCTATATGTTGCATACTATGAAAGTGAAGGCTTTAAGACCCCGGGAGCTTATTAAAATAGCGCAATCTTATGGATGGACGCATGTGAGAACTACAGGAAGTCATTGGATTATGGTAAAAAAAGGATATCGGTCAGTACCTATTCCAAACCATGCGAAAGAATTACCCCCAGGTTTTGTTAAGACTATCTTAAGACAATTAGGAATTAATCCTAAGGAGGTTTGAAATGATTTTTCATGCAAAAATAAAAAAAGAAGAAAAAGGGTATCAGATTCAATTTTTAGAATTACCCAATGTGGTTACTTATTGCGAAAATAAAGATGATATTAGAAAGATTGCCAGAGATGCACTTATTGGCTGTATTGAGGAAGACTTGGATCGTTATTTAGATATTCCTTTACCCAAAAATATTAATTCAAGAAATATCATTTCTATTGCATTACCATTAAGTTTAAGTTGCTCAATTCTTTTTAGAAAATTAAGAAAACAACGAGGTTGGACAACAGCAGAGGTAGCCAAAAAATTAGGGATCTCTAGACAGGCATATGAAAAATTAGAGTCTTCAAAGGCCAATCATTCTGCACAAACTATCGAAAGAGTTTTAAATGTTTTAGGAAAGGCTTGTGTAGATATAGAAATTGAGGAATTAGCAGCTTAGAAATAAAGCAAAAGCAGAACTTGATTAAAATTTCCAGTGATTTTTTTCTTACCATTTTTAAAAAATAACTTTAACTTGTAATTTCATAAAATTCTGCTATACTTTTACTCACTTTTAATCCGGGCATTTCTCAATACTTTATGGGAAGTGCCCTTTTTATTTGGAGGCTATTTATGAACACTAATGGAATAAAAATATTAATTGTTTTAACACTTTCTTTTCTTTTGGTTGGATGCGCTACCATGTCTGATGTTTTAACATCAAAAGATAATGGAACTGCTAAGGTTTATCCTGTCAACGCAAACCAAGCTTGGACAATAGCAACAAAAGTTCTCCGCTGGGAAGGAGCCGATGCTATTGAAGAACATCGCGATGAAGGATATATGCTTGCAAACTCCAGTATGAATTTGATTACTACCGGAACACTGATGGGAGCTTGGGTAGAAAAAGTAGATAACAGCCATTCCAAAGTTACAGTTGTTACTAAAAGACGCATTGCTACAAATTTAGTTACGACATTAACAGAAACAACTTTTCATGATCGATTTGCACAAGCAGTTGATATCGTAAAAAAAGGGCAACCCCTCCCTGCTACCTCACCACCAAGAGTTCAAAAATAATTTTCACACAAATTGTCATTGTTAGAAAACTTTAAAAAAGGAGAAGAAAAAAAATGAATCAGATTGCACCACATCAAATACTTTATTTCATAGGAATAGCGGGCTTTGTTATCTTTGTTTTTTCTGGCTTTAGAATTGTTAGACCTATAGAACGGGGACTTGTTGAACGATTTGGAAAATACAAACGCTTTGCCACTCCTGGATTAAATTGGATTATTCCCGTTTTCGAACATATGTTTAAAGTCGATGTCACCGAAAATATGGTCGATGCCGCGGCTCAAGAAATCATCACAAAAGATAATTTAAACGCACAAGTGGATGCCCAGCTCTATTACAAAGTAAAAATAGATGAAGAAAGCGTAAAAGCTTCACAATACAATGTTTCAAATTATGAAATACAAATTGTAAGCCTAACTAGAACGACTTTAAGAAACATCGTAGGAACACTTTCATTAAAAGAAGCCAATGTTGAACGAAATAGAATCAATAAAGACTTAATGGAAACATTAAAAAAAGAAGTCTCTAATTGGGGGCTAGAAGTGGTAAGAGCTGAATTAAAAGAAATACAACCTCCTAAAGATGTTCAGACGACCATGAATCAAGTGGTAAAGGCTGAAAACGAAAAAATAGCCGCTATCGATTTTGCAACTGCAAAAGAAACTGAAGCGGATGGAATAAAAAGAGCTGAAATCAAAAAAGCCGAAGGAGAAGCAAAGGCCATTGTCATAAAAGCAGAAGCAGGAGCTCTTTCCATTCGGCTTTTAAACGAAGCAGCAGAAAAATATTTTGTAGGAAATGCACAAAAATTAAAAGCCTATGAAGTCACAGAATCTTCTTTAAAAAACAACACAAAGATTCTTATTACAGAAAAAGGAATCCAACCTACAATTGTTCTAGGCTTAGGTTCCGAGGGAGACCAACATATTCTTCCTGTAAAACAACAACGTTAATTTTTATTCTAGAAGGAGGGTTTCTCATATGAAAAAAATTCTGATTAGATCTATTAATAAAGATAAGTTGGCAATATTATTTGCTGCTTTATCTGGAGTTTATGGAATTATCATTGCAGGTGTCGGATTAATAAATGGTATTTTGACTTTAGTTAAACACAACTATGAAGGCATTGTACCATCGCTAATAGCAGTAGGATTTGGGCTTATAATATACCCAGTCCTTGGTTATATTTCTGGCTTAGTTACAGCATCTATTTTTAATTATATCGGTGGCATCGACTTCGAAATCAATATCGAAGACAAAAAATAAATAAGAACGTACCTTATTAAATTAAAATATATTTGGATAAGCTAATTTATGAAACGACTGTATCGATCTAAAACCAATAGAAAAATTGCTGGGATTTGTGGAGGGATGGCTGAGTATTTTGAATTAGATCCCGTACTCATGAGAATGCTGTGGCTCTCTTTCATCATCATGGGGGCCCTGGTATACGTGCTTGGATGGATTATTATTCCTGAAAATCCAAGCTCTGAAACCACCCTACCAGACTATAAAATCTTTGCGCGCTCTTCTCAACATAAAGTCCTAGGAGGCGTTTGTGGAGGACTGGGAGACTATTTCAATATGGATCCCGTCATTATCCGCATTCTCTTTCTCCTAATGATCTTTGGTCTGGGATGGGGACTTCTCCTTTATCTTTTACTTTGGATCTCAGCCCCTTTAAAACATTCATAATTCACCACTGCCTTAAAAGGACGGCCTGCTCTACAGCGATTTGGTGGAAAGGGTCTTGAGGAGGATTTATATCGATAATGAGAACATCTATTTTTTGCTCTCCCAGGTGTTTTTGAATCTCAAGAGAAAAAGGAATTCGTATTTTTTTTGCAGAACTTAAAATTTCCATAGGCACCCGCAATAATAAATCAATAAAGGATCCTCTAAAACCAGGATCATGGATTAAAATTTTTACCCGTAAATATTTCATAAAATAAATATCTGAGGCTCGAGAAAATCGGGCCTCAAAACTTTCCCATTCTGCCAGCTGGCTTTCATTTAATTTATGGACATCCGTCCCCAATGTTTGAATATTATTAAAACTATACTTTAAATGTTGAATAGCTTTTTTAAGTTTTTCGGCGTGTATTTCGGCTAATTTTTTATAATCCGTCATGTTCTAAAAATACTCACATAAATCAAAGCCCCCATCAAGACAAAAGGTTAGCTATTGAATTACTAAAATTAAAACTTTTTTCACCTTCCAGTGGCTTTCTTCAGAAGACAAAGATAGCTAAAAATAAATGGAAATGGTTCTTGATACTGCTAGGTTCTTTTCTATATAATACAAAATATCATGTACGAAAATAGAATTGAAGACATTGATAGACTCAAGAAAAAAATAGACAAACACCGCCCTCTGACACCTGCACAACTTTCTAAATTAAAGGAATATTATTGTATCGGATTAACGTATTCCAGCAATGCACTTGAAGGAAATTCTTTAACAGAAACGGAAACAAAAGTTGTTATTGAAGATGGGCTGACGATCGGTGGAAAACCACTCAAGGATCATTATGAAGCTATTGGCCACGGCGAGGCATTTAATTTTCTTTATGGTTTATCCAAACAACAAACTATCTCAGAAAAAGACATCCTAAAACTTCATCATTTTTTTTATTACCGCATTGATGAAAAAAAGGCTGGTCAATATCGCACAGAAAAAGTAATTATCACAGGCACAGAGTTTATCCCTCCTAAACCATCGCAAATTGGTTCTCTTATGCAAAGATTTATTGCAGACATCCCTAAATTAAAGAAAAAATATCATCCAGTTGAATTTGCGGCTCTTTTACATTTAGATTTTGTAACCATCCATCCATTCATAGATGGAAATGGAAGAACTGCTCGACTCCTCATGAATCTTGCGCTCCTTCAAAGTGGCTACTGCATTACCATTATCCCGCCCCTCCTAAGATCTGATTATATTAATAATATCAAGAAATCACAAGAAACCATCCACGCAACATTTAATGACAAAAAACCTTTTATTTATTTTATTTCATCAATGGTTTATGAATCGATGAAAGAATATTCACGTTTATTAAAAGCCCTCTGAATTTTTTTATTTAAAATCTAAATTTTATACTTTACACACCCCTTCTTCTTGCGGTAGCGTTTTTGGGAACAGATTCCCACTTTCATGGGAATGACGGGAGGTTCATATGAAAAAGATATTGGGTAGTGTTGTTATGGGTATCGTGCTTTTTGGCTCCATAAATCTTCTTGCAGCATCACAAATGAAATTAAATGATGATGCCTGCTACACCCTTTCACTGGCATCGATCACTTATGATTCCATTCATCTCTATGGAAGAAATTTAAGCCTGGGCGACGATGACACCATTTATTTTAAAGAAGATGGAAAAATTGTAGGCTTGGCATCTAAAGCCATTGGGCATGTCATTATTGAAGCACCCGAAGAAAAGTGCCTGAACAGCAAAAAGCCCGCATTTAGTTCATTAAGATTAAAGTAATTTATTCTAGCTGTTCTAAAGCTTTGTGAATTCTGGCAATGCCTTTTTGAATGTGATCTAAAGAGGCAGCATAGGAGAGTCGAATGCATTTATCGGCTCCAAACACATAGCCAGGAATGGTGGCCACCTTGGCTTCATCTAACAAATAAGTCGCTAAATCGTTAGAGCCTGTTATTTCTTTTCCTCGAAATTTAAGCCCATAATATTTAGACACATCTGGGAATAAATAAAACGCACCCTGAGGAACAAAGCATTTTATCTTTTTAATTTTGGAAAGTTCTTGAAGGGCTAAATTTCTTCGCCCTTCAAATTCTTTGACCATAGCCTTTACACACGCCTGAGAACTGGTGAGCGCTTTTAGAGCAGCCTTTTGAGAAATGGAATTAATGCTAGAAGTTGCCTGACTTTGAATAATAGCCATGGCTTTTAAAATTTCTTCGGAACCTACCGCATACCCCACCCGCCAACCTGTCATGGCATATGTTTTTGAGAGGGTATCAAAAATAATCGTCTTAGAAAAAAGTTTTTTAGAAAACTTGGCAATCGAATAAAATGTAAACCCGTCATACAAAAGTTTTGAATAGGCATCGTCGCTTAATACCCAAAGATCATGCTCTTCTAAAATACGAGCTAAGCTTTCTAATTCTTCTTTCGTATACACAGCCCCCGTAGGATTGGAGGGGGAATTTAAAATAATGGCTTTGGTTTTTGGACGAATGGCTTTTTTAAGCTGTTCCGGAGTGATCTTAAAATTTTGTTTTTGAGTGGTTTGAATAATTTTTGGAATTCCTCCGGCGAGTTTTATCATCGGAGGATAAGAAAGCCAGTAGGGAGCTGGTACCAACACTTGATCGCCTTTATTTAACACGGCTTGAAAAAAATTATAAAGGGCTTGCTTGGAACCATTGCTAACAACCACATTTTTAATTTCATAGTCCAACCCCAAATCTTCTTTTACACGCTCTACAATGGCTCGCCTTAATTCGGGAATTCCTTCAGCCGCTGTATATTTGGTAAATCCAGATTCAATAGCTTCAATCGCAGCTTGTTTAATGTGGGTAGGCGTATCAAAATCGGGCTCTCCAACAGTAAAGGAAACTACATCCACGCCCTGAGCTTTAAGTTCTTTGGCCTTGGCAGAAATTACCAGAGTTTCAGAAGCATTTACACCCTGAAGGCGCTCAGCAATCATTTTTTAAATTTTTCCTTAAGTCTTTTTTCAATAACTGGAGGAACAATATCCGTCAACGCTCCTCCCAAAGAAGCAATTTCTCGAACCAAATGAGAACTCACAAAATAATATTTTTCAGAAGTCATCATGAAAATCGTATCAATAGATGGACGTAACCGCTTATTCATGGCCGCCATTTGAAACTCATATTCAAAATCAGAAACCGCTCTTAAACCTCGAACAATGGCATTGGCCTTTTTTTTGCCCGCATATTCCATCAGAAGTCCTGGCCAAACATCAATAATCACTCTTTTTTCATGCTTAAAAACGTCTTGAAGATGTTCTTTTTTTTCAGAAATAGAAAATAAGCCTTTTTTTTGCGAACTTTCAGCAATCAGTACAATCACTTCATCAAAAAGCCCCAGACTTCGTTCCACAATATCCACATGCCCTAAGGTGACTGGATCAAAAGAGCCAGGATAGATAGCCAACGTACTCATAACGTTTTCCGATTTAAAAAGGTAATAATGGTATCTCCATAAGGCCTAAAATCTACAATGTGAAGATTTTGCCATTCTTCCGCCACCGGTTCTCGCTTAGAATGCTGTACAATCACCAACGCTTCCTCCTTTAATAAAGGCAGGGTATCTATTTTTTGAAGCGTTTTAGAAATAAAATCATGCTCATAGGGTGGATCTAAAAAAATAACATCAAATTGATAATTTCTTTTTGCCAACGTATTTAAGGCAACATCTACTTTGGCAGGAAGAATGGTCACTCGATCTCTACAAAATTGGGTATTCCTTTTCAAATACTCAATAGATTGATGAGAATCATCCACAAAAACAACTTCTTCGGCTCCTCGACTTAATGCCTCAAGCCCAACGGTTCCAACTCCGGCAAATAAATCTAAAATTTTAGTTTCATAAAAGTCGATCCGATTGGCTAAAATATTAAAGAGATTTTCCCGAACCCGATCGGAAGTAGGCCGCACCCGGAGCGTTCGAGGGGAAACAAGATTTCGTCCACTAAATTCTCCACCCACTATTCTCATGATAACTTCTTTGCTAATAGGCTAGCGCTTCCTTTTGCATTAAAGGCTCGAATAAAGGCTTTGGCTTCTTTATAGGCTTGCTCCGTACATTTATCGGTATATTTTTGGGGAATAGAATTAATTTCTTCTAAAAATGGCTTGGTTGCCATTTTAATATTTTGGTTATTTTCTTGGGCCCATTTTTTCATACGCTCCATCAGCTCTTCTGGCAAACATGCATGGGCTACATTTTGCCAATTGGTCCCCACATTTCCCTTTCGAATACCATGAAATCTAAATTGATCTAATAAATTTACAGGCGTTCCCGTAATTCCATGCTGCGCAATGCTCACTCCATAGGGTTTCACAGCCTCATAAATTTCTTTCGTACGCTTTAAATCAATATGAACTTCTTCTCCAGCTCGATAATTCCCATGCTTAGAACCATTATAAACTGCCAATAAACTGGGTTTAATCCCATTTTTATGAAGTCCCGAAATAAATTCCACAGATTCTTCGACGGTAGACAACCTTCCTTCTTTTCCCACATGGGTAATTTCTCCCACTTCCACTTCAAGCCCCACGTCTTCTTTCATCAAAGGCTTGGCAAGCTCTGTGGTAATTTTTGTATTATCTGGAATTTCATTAAAAGAAGCATCTATACAAAAGGAAGTAAACCCTGCTTTTAGTTCGGCATCAATTAATTTTCGAGAAGACTCGATTTCTTCTTTAGACTGATTTTTAACCGTAATGTGATCTCCATGAATAAAGAAAGGCTTGGTAAACCCCCCTTTTTCGGCGTAGTGAATCAGCATTTCCCAAAAAGATTTTGGGGTAAAACCCGTATATCCTCCTTCTAGTCCTCCTTCAGATTTAGCAATTTCAAAAGCAACAACGGCATCTTCTTCCTGTGCCGCCTTCATAATACCAGCAACCACGTGTTTAATTCGGATATTACAAGCCATAACAATCATGGGTTCTTCTTTTAAAGCATCCAAAATGGTTTTGGAGCTCAATAAACAGACTTTTGAAGTGGCTTCTAACTTATTTCTGACATGTCGGGGTCTAAGATCTAGCATATAAATTCTCCTTTTTTTATTAAAATCGAGGGAAAAATATCATGCCAAAACTCAAAAATCAAGGAAAGGAATAACTACTTGGAGCAAACAAGATGCTGAAACTTTAAACACTCATCCATCGTATCAAATAAAATCTCACTAGAAATTTTTTTATTCCAAAGAGATAAAATAATTTTAGAGTCATTTTTTCTAACTGTTTGGCATTCTTCACAATAGACTGGTTCTTCTGAAAAAAAGTTTTCATATAAGAATGCCATCCCCCCATTTCCAACTTCATGGCCAGCCCATATTTTAGGTAAAAAATAAAAGATCATCCCTAAACATAAAATAACCATCATACGTTTCATGGCCCCTCCTTTTTCCCCATATTGAAAAACTGAACAGATAAACAATATAGCTTATTTTTATTTTTCGATCGACTGAGCTTCTTACAAAATTGCCGACGAAATTCTTTAATCCATATCTTTGCTTGGGGTAATTTATACTCATCAATGGCCATCAAAATAGAAGAATAATCTCTCTCCCCAACAGGTTGCAGGTATAACGCCGAAAGAGCCTTTTCTAAAATTTTCCGATGAAATTGTTTAATCGCCGAAGAAGGAACTCCACTGGGAGAAGCCACAAATTCGTTCTTGGCCACAAATCGACCATTTTTCTCTTCTAGCATCCCCATTTTTTTGAGCCGATCAATGGCAAGCTCTGCTTGAATTTTTTGAATCCCTAAAGTCTTTGCAATCCACTCCACGTCACTTTTAAATGTAGATAGATAGGTCAATTCTAAAATAGCAAAGTGGTGCCAGTCAGAAACCAGCCGAAATGAATCCATCTTAAGCGTTTGAAAATCATTGTTTTTATTAATCTTTTTTAATTCTTGATGAGCCATTTTACGTTGAGCTCGACTCCTGGCGTGTTGACTTTCAACCAGTGTGCAAAAAAAAGATTTTTCTTCTTCATTATAACCAAGTCGTTCAGCAATTTTTGCTGACGCCTCTTTAGAAAGACCACTTTTATAATTTAAAACATCGCTCAAACGGGGAGCCCCTAGGTTTAGATCACGGGCAAAGGCTCTTAGAGAATAATGCGAATTTCTACGACAACGTTCTTCGTATTCTGAAGCAAGAAGGTCTCTATAATCTCTAGTTTGCATGGAGGGACGTTATACAGGCAAAACCTCATTTTGTCAAAATATCCCAGAACAGGATGTTCAGTGAAATTCTGCGAGCAGATTTTAACAATTTTAGCCAATTTTTGACTCGGAGCTCTTGATCCTTTCTCTTTCTTCATATATTTATGCAGCCTCCCTTTTAAAAACATAGGAGGATATATGAAAAAAATATCGTACTTTTTAGTCGCAATGAGCGTAGGAGCATTCTTTCTTTCTCCTTACAACACAGATGCTGCCCCACAAAAAAAGAAGGTTGTTACTGTTCAATGTAGCCCCTTGTTTAGTAGAGCAGGAGGAAATTTTGCAACCGTTACAGGAAAAATTTCACTAAAACTGATCAACAATGGAGCCTACGTTGGGCAAGGCAATCTTTCTATTTCTGTTTCTCAAGGTGGGATCAGAAATGGCGGCATCATCCTCGAAGAAAAGGATATTCCTGTTGAAGCTTATTTTGATGATATTCTTCTTCCAACACTTCAAGCAGTACCAGCCAGAGGAGTAAATTCAAAAATTTCTACATTTTTTCTATTCCAAAAAAATCCAGAAGCGGAAAAACCTCTGTATAGCAGAATCGAAACCAAAGATAATGAAGTTTACGAAACCGACTGTGAGTTAAAATATTAGTATTTTAAGGTAGAATTTCGCGATTTATGGTTTTCTTTTAGCTTTTTTCTTTTGGCCTTGAGAAAGCTCAAATATATGGAACCGATCGGCCATGGGACTGAGCAAATTCTTAATAACTTCGCTCATCTTAGCAAGCTGGGTAGCAGAATGGGCCACATGCTTGGGAACCGCCTTTTTAGGGGTTTTTAGCTTTGTCCGACCTTGCGTTTTCATCAATTACCTCTAACTACTCTATCGGCAAGTGCTTATATAAGCTTTAATGCAATTTTTTGTAGATATTTTAAAATTGCTGGACTATAGTTTCCCTTATCTTTTGTACATGAGGAAGTACTACCTGACTTAGTTTTTTATCTTTTTACGCAGTACCAAAAATTTGATTGGCAAAGTAGGTCTTTGGATCTGATTTGTCGGTTTTGAGGTATTGACCCTTGCAGTACTCCGAGGCAGAGCTCGCAACGGAGGCATTGGGAAAGATAGAAAGAAGTCCCAAAGTAGTAGATGTTCCCAGTGTTTCCGACAGTAGTTTTTCGTGTGGGTTTGAAAGTCAACTCACCCTTGACTTAAAGTCTTGTCAAAAAATTGAAACAGGAGAAATCTGCTCTCCCCTCCACATCGATGCCATTAAAAAAGATTTCCCGTACGCCTTAAAAAGCTTAATTCACTGTATTTCAGAAGATGTAGAAGCCCAAAAAGAAACAATTCTTTCCATGAATCAAAGCCGGAAAAAAACCATTGCCCAGGAACTTGAAAATATTACCTCTGAACTTAATCAATTTAAACCCATCAAATCCATTCTTCCCGAAAAATTAGATGAAATAGTCTATGCTTCTTATGATTCTGTCCCGGGTCGAGGTATGATGGTTTTCTGCTCCAGGGTTGCTTATTTCACCACCATTCGGCTCATGCTCATTCACTATTGGAAAAATATGGGTCTTATCGATGCCACCGAACGAAATCCCTATAAAGAACCCAATCTTACAATCAATCAGGTTTTAAATAAATCCTGTACAAACCTGATTAAAGAAAAACATAATTGGCTTTTTGCCAAACAAAGCAATTATTCCTGGTACAAGCTTAGTTTTGATACCTTAAACGAAATTGAAGATATTTTATCTCACTGGGAATTTAGTGAAGAATCCATTAGCTTACTTTCCTTAGTTTATGAACGTTATCTGGATGAGAACCGTTTGCAAAAATATTCTCATTATACCCCTCCCCTTTTAGTTCAGTTTATTTGGGACATCTTGCTCTCTCATTCAAAAGATCCAAGCCTCTTTAGAATGATGGGGAAAAACCGTGTGCCTAAACTTATTTTTGATCCTACGATGGGCTCTGGAAACTTTTTGGCGGAAGCTGCCCAACGAATGAAAGAGGAATTAAAAGTAGAGGAAGATCCTAAAAAAGAATTTAAAGAATGTAGCCAAGCTTTAAGTACAGGCCTTTTTGGATGCGATATCGATTCTTTTGCACACTTTTTTTCTGAAATAAAAATGCTTTGGCTTATGTCTAGCTGGAATAAAAAAGCCCAAAGCTTAAATCTTTTGCCTCACCAAAGAGCTTCACTGTCACTTTCTATTATTCATCAAAATGCTTTAAAGCTCTATCATGATACTCAACTCAATATCATTAATACGGAAGCAGAACCTGATCTTTCTTTGGATAGCAAATTTGGGGTGATGCCCTTAGAAGGCCACCTAAAATCAATTCATTCCAAAATTAAACTCTTAGAAAAATTTGATTATTGTATTGGATGCCCTCCAGAACAAATTTTAAAAGAACAACGAGAGTTCATGAAAGAACTCATTCAAAAAATTCCTTTTTGGAAACAATATTATGAGTCAAATCTTCTATATTCCTCCTGGTTTTTTGTTTTAGGGATTTCAAAATTGAGAGAAGGTGGGCAATTGACGTTTATTACACAAACCTATTGGCCCACAGAAGAAGGTGCCTCTAGGCTCAGACGGTATGTCCTGGATCACTGCAAAGTCATCGCCATGATTGATTTGGGAGACACCACTCCTTTTCCTCGATATATTACTCTTTTAGAAAAATGTTCCAGCAAAGAAGAAAGAGACAGCCATAAAATAAAAATTATTAAGGCGCACCCTCTAGAACAAGCCGCAGACACTTCTTTTATCTTTGGGAAAATTGCCTCTAAGGCAAAACTTATTGATAAACCCGGAAAAATTTATTCTGACGATGACATAGACATTTTCTTTAGTGGGGTTAACCAAGCAGAGCTCGATGAAAAACCCTGGCAACAAATTTATGACACAGGGTTTAGTCAAATCCTAAAGCAAATTTTATCTTTTAAAACAACTCTTACCTATTTTTGTTCTATTGAAGAAAATGAGGAACCTTCTAAAGAAACTCAAAGCTTAATGACTCCCGAAACTTCTCTTAAAAATCAATTTAGTCTTTATGAAAAAAGAGAAGAAACTGGAAATCTGATTATTCTAAACCCAAAACCTATTTGCAAAGAATCCCCCTATTATCTTTTGACACTCTTAAATTCCCCAGTGCTCAATTTTTGGTATACCCATAATGGAAATAAAAAGAATGGGAAAAAATTCTTTGACCCTGCTTCTTTAAAAATGATTCCTATCCGACCTATCAGTTTTTCTAAACCCATAGATCCTTCTATCCACAGTGAAAAAATGGCTCAACTGGAGTCTGCACTTAAAAAACTAGATCCAGGTTATTTACTGGCCAATTTAAGTTTAGAGCTCACTCATGGAAGAGAAGAAATAGTGCACGATGCCCTTGTCATGATGCAAAAAGAAATTTTATCTATTGAAAAAACACTTCGACGATACGATGACTTTTTTAAAGAAAAATTAAGCACTTTATTGGAAGCTCCCACAACCCTTCCCTATTCCATTCAGCAATTTAGAAACGTCTATCCTCACGAAAAACAGTGCCCCTTAAAAGACCACAAAAAAGTATTTATTCAAAAAGAAGCAACCCTTCTTTCTGATCAATTCTGTCTCACTCAATTTAAGCGGGAAGCAGGAGTTAAAAATGAAGGAGAACATTTAAGCCTTATTTCTAAAGATAATAAAATAATTTGTCTTTATGCTGAAAAAGAAATTTTAGATCTCATTGAGTATGATCTCAAAAATCAAATTCATAATTTTTTTGATGAAATTGAATCTTCAATTTATTTACCCAAAGATTTTTCTGATTTTGAAGGATTTAAACAAGAAGTAATTGGCCATTGTTTAAATCTTAAATCCAAACAAATTCAAATCTCAAAAATATGCCACAAACTTATCTACATGCTCTACGGATTTACCGAAGAAATATCTATCCAAATGATGGATGCTGGCTACTGAATCGCATCTAAAACGGTTGAAGCAAATTCTTTCACCCCTGGGTTATTAGAATTTTCCAATGGTTTTAAAAAGGCGATGGTTTTTAAATCCCCTTTTAATAATCCAAAACGCTGCCCCAAGGCCACGTCTTCTAAAGCAATATCAAAAATATCAAATCCAAAACGGCTATCTTCATAAAAACAAACAACCTTCTTTACCGTTTCTCTTAAAACCTCTTTATGGTCGTAGTTTGTGGCAAGCTCAATCAAAATTCTTCTTTTTTGTGATCCCAAAGACACTTCTTCAAATAAAACAAGTAACTCCTGGGCTGCTTTTAAATCCTTCGTTTTAGCTAAACAAGAAAGCGCCTCTAGGCGCACAGCCATGGCTTCTTTTTCAACCATTCTCCACAACATGTTTTTTAGCGATGCTAGATCTGAAAAAGAAGTTCTTAATTGATTGAGCAATAAAATTTTAACCTCGTCTGAGATCGGTAATTTGGGCATCTCTACCAAACGAACCAATTCAAATAAAATACCCGGTTCTTGCCCCTGGGCTAATGCCACAGCTGCTGCCGTATGAACCTCTAAAATAGGATTGGCTAAATAAGGGCGCATCACTAAAGCAATATCTTCACTCCAAGACAATTTTGAAAAGGCAATGATGATTTGAACCAACGTTTCTTCATTGCTCGTTTTGGCTAAAGACGTTAAAGCCTTCACCAATGTCTCTTGCCTTGCAACATCTGTTCTAGCGCACAATAGCAATTCTGAAACTACGGCTTTAAAAAGTTCTGTATCTGAACTATCCAAGCGAAAAAGAGTGGTCACTAAAATTTTAAATGCTTGCGGAGTATTTAAATGCCCTAACGACCGAATAAATCCAATTTTTTGAGCTGCTGTTTTTGTCGATAAAGACAAAACACCCTCTAGTTCTGCTTCTCCTCGATAGCATAAAAGAGCTACCAGCGTTTCTATAGATCTTTCAAATTCTTTATCTCCTGGAAAGAAAAGACGTGATCGCATGAGTTCTGTATCTAAGGCCACGGCCATTTGAGGAGATACCAGGGCTGTTTTTTTAAAATGCTCCACTACATACTCACGAAAACGATTATTTTTAGTAGAAAAAAGTTCTCGAAGCACTTTGGCCGGTAAAATTTCTGGAACCCCTGCCACTTGTGCTCCAGAAAAATGACGCAAAAGCTGATGGAAAGCTACCTTTTGATTTTCTAATGCCCCAAATCGGACTTGAGCTAATAAAAAATCTAGCTCTATCCCCACAATGTGGTTGGAGACCAGAGAAAAACTGTAGCCTCCCATCAGCTGATTTAGTTCGGTAAGCGATTGAAGATAAGACTCCACTGCCGAACTATCTCCACCTTCTGGAAAAATTTTTCTAAGCCTTCGAACTCCTTGTTGAAGTTTTGCGTTAGCTTCATTTAAAAGAATTTCAATTTCACCTCTGGCTTGAGGAGAAATATTTTTTACCTGTTGAGCCCCACTAAAAGCATGTTCTAATTCTTTTAAAGCACCATTAATTTCTTCAATCCCTGGCACTTTTCCAGGATGGTCCCGAAGACCTTCCAATACGCGACTAATTTCTTGTTTATAATATTGTAAAAGATGGTCATGGGCAGCAGTTTGGGTTACCAAAGATCCCAATTCTCCTTCTATTATTTTTACAACAGGCGCATGATTGGCTACTGCACTTTCGGCTGCCATAAAAGATTTTAAAATATCTTCCCATTGAGCATTTTGCCGAGAAAGAATCACCGCCATGTCTGTTCCTTCAATCAACCGAAGTGCTTTTTGGGGGGTTGCTAAATTTTCTCGGACAGAAGCGACAATATGCGGATCATAGGATTTTTCAGCCAAAATGGTTTTAATAGCAGCTTCTCTTTCTGCCTCCCATCCCACATAGGCAATCACTCGGTTGGGCTCTCTGGGAACTTTCTTTAAAATTTGTCCCATAACCTTAGATGCAAATTCAAAATAAGGGTTGGCAAAAGAAGTAGTGGTAAAACTAAGAACAACAATAACGATCCCAAAAAGGGTAAATATATGTTTTTTCATGAGGTTCACCTAAAGCAAAGGGCATGCCAAAATAAAAACTAAATTATTAAGTAATTTCAATAGCTTATATAATATTTATTTGCTTAAAAAATAGGCTAAATTTAACCCCTGTCAAAGGACTTAACATGTCAGATAAAAAATCTATTTTTTACACGCTTAAATGTGGATCTTCTTTACAAAGTTACAAATATCGACACTTTAGACATAAAAAGGAGTCGCACTTCATTTATAACCAATTGATATTGCTTATTTTTTTAATCTATGAGCTGGCATTTAATTTGCATATTCTCTAGGCACTATGGAGAGCTCTTTTTCCCTATTTCAAAGACTTCTATCAGGCTTCTTAGCCCTACTCTTTACTTTCACCATGGTGTCAATAACTTTTCCACAAAGAGTGGCCGCAGAAACCCTCCCACCCGAAGAATTCTTACGAAATGATATCTTCTTTACCGCCCAGCGGATTGAAATGGTCAGTCAAAAATTAATCTATATCCACGAACAAATGAGGCCCAAAGAAAAAACACTGGGTGCCACTGAATTACCAGGACTTAAAGAAGGGAGATTTTGTACCAATTGCCATGAAGAACGCCCTACAGGACCTTTGCAACTTCCAGAGTTTATCACCAATCCTAATTTTCTTATTCCAAAATCACCTGCTCCGCACAAAACCCACGAAACACCCAAAGAAACATTTGCACATTTACAACAAGATATTTTGGATCTCAAAATTCGAACCGAACAATATTTAACTTCAAATGCCGCCCTTCCCCTTCACATCACGATGATTAAGGTGTATCTAGCCGCACTCACTCAATATCTGGTCGTAAGTCTTCTCATGGATCCCTTCGGAAATCCTTTTGATTTGCTCGACATCCAATTTGGGCTAAGGTTTTCTCCAGAACGCATTCAAGAAATTAAAAATTACATTTCTGATTCTAATACTGAAAAAACAACAAAAGATATTTTTAGTGTCCTAACCCATTTTGAAGATAATGCCCTTATTTTTTCAGATACATTTAAAATGAATATTGAGCTTTCTTCATATTTAAAAGCTCAAAATGAAGAAGCTTGGCTGAATATCTTAAAACTTCAAACTACAAAGTATCTAGCTTCTCAATTGTTACACATTACCGACTATTGGCCAGAGGTAGGATATAAAAATAAAGAATTTTTTGGAAAACTTTCCAGATACTTTAGATCGATGGATCACCATTTTGGATCTATGATTGCTGAAAAAGAACGAGAAAAACAATCCGAGTTTAATTATTTTTTATTAGAATATATATCTTCAAAACCCATCCCAACGGTGATCACTCTAGAACGGTATCGAGATCTCATTTCTTATGCTCCTCGAATGGCAGAAGCGTTAGGAGATCACTTAGAAAATTATTTAACTCAAAGCCGTTTTATTGAAACTGAACAACAATTTACCCTGAAAGAACTTAAAAAAGTTTTTAAAAATTACCCTTATTCTCTTCTCGATCGTAGATCTAAAGAGCTCGCCCAATGGATAAGAGAAAAAATTTTAGAGATTAAAAAACAATTCTTTCACTCTCATCTTTTGTATCATTTTGTCCAGGAACGAGAAATTGATGAATCCAAAATTCCAGAATTAGAAGAAAAATATCTAAAACAATTTTCACAAGAATTATCTTTAGATCTCATTCAAACCTGGGTCATCAATTTTCACTCTCCCAATTCAAGTTTAAAGGCTTCTGCCAAATTTTTAAAACTTACTCTATTAGATGTCCCTTCGATGGTAGAACTTATTCAAGAAATTGATGATCAAATTCAAGCTCTTCTGCTCTATGATTTTAATAAAAGTGTTTCCTGGTCTTACGATGTTTTAGAAGGAAGACCCGAACGTGCATATATGCGTGGTAAAGGACTAGCCGATCGTTGGTACTATAGTGGCATGGATAATGAAGAAATGAAAAGTATGATTCCTGTTCCTCTAGATCCTTCTGTGCCGGATCTTTTACCTCCTGAATATTTGCCCACTATTAAACCTATTGAAAATAACCAAATAAATTTTGGAATCCTTTTATCTCAGCTCATTGCCCCTTTAAGTTCCAATGTTTTTTTATTAAAAAATATAGAAAAATTTTCACAGGCTAAAACCAAAGAAGATCTTTTGAATACCTATGAAACTTTACTGACCGATTTAGAAATAAAAGTAAATATTCCTCGCCCTGAAATTGGGGGAGGCCATACCATCGTAGATCCTTTGAACATGCCCATGCCTGTCTATATTTCCCATCCTCAAGAACAAAGCTCTAGGCATGAAAAAGAAGAACTTGAAACAGCCTTAAAACACCTTCAAAAGCTGGGAGAAAAATTAAAAAATGTAAATTCCAAAAATACGGATACCTTAGATGATTTTTTTAATTCTAATAAAGAAAAAGTAGAATTTTTAAAAACAAAACGAAATACGTTTATTAATCTTTTTAGAATTCTATCCGTTCCTCTTGAAGATAAGTTATTTCTACATCATATCCAAGATCTTCAAAAACAAGATGGTATCACCAAAGAAGATATTGAAACTTTTTTAGCGGAGAGCGAAAAATATGCTGCGCAGTTTCCTGATTTTATTCAATCTTCTCATTATAGCTTTTTAAAATTTAAAGAAGCTTATCAAAAGAAAATTCAAGAATTTCTAAAAGCAGAAGAAGCCGATGAAATGATTGCCTACAATAGAGCTATTCTTACTGAACTTCGAAAATTAAAAGATGCCCTTTGGTATTTTAAAGGCGGCTATGATCATCCTGAATATTTTATCAATGTCAAAGGAGAACTTTTAAGTGAAAGAACCCTTACTCAACTAAAAAAAGTAAAATCCCTCAGAGAAAGGCGAAAAGAAATATATCTTGATAAAGGAGGAGCCATTTTAGACCAATGGATGAAATCTTATGTGATGGCACTCATGACGCGGGAAGCACTGATGACACAAGATGCATTGATTCGGAAAAATATTCATAAAGTTATTTCTGCTAAAAATATTTCTGACATTAAAGAATTTGTTTTAGATCCTTTTATTTTAGATCAAGCTTTAAAGATGGTTTCTGAAGAACATCCGGATCAGGTCTGGAGAATTACTTCTTATCGGAAAATGCATATGAATCTTATTAATGAATACTCTCACACCTTGTTAGATAGCTATTTCCACGGCTCTATCCATAGTGTGGCGTTTTGGAGTTTACTCACCATCTCTATTATTCTCGCTTTTGTACCTGGGGGCCAGATTCCTTCTTATTTTATTGGGGTTTTATTACTCTCTGACTTTGCTGTTCAATGCGGGCACGATCTTTATAATAGTTTCATCGTTCTTCCAGAAAGTCTTCAAAAGAAAAAAGATTTCTTTTTATCACAAGCTGAGGCAGGAGCGGGAGCCGGAGATTATGGAGAATTTGAAAAATTGGAAGAAGGCATCTTTTGGCAAAAAACCATTGCGGTTGGAGGCACAGCACTCTTTTTTATCCCCTGGGCAAGATCAGAAGTAAAACGAGGGATGAGGCTTTTTTTCACAGACACTATGGCCATTAAAAATGCCCTCCTAACCTTAAGGTTCAGCGCAGATACAACCCCTGCCTTGGCAGAAATCAGACAGCGCACAAACCATCTTCTTGAACAAAACACATTTCGATCTGGATTACCCACAATTACTCCAGAATTTGAAGAACTTTTGATAAGAGATCGAGCCAATATTGAAGAGGCGCTTAAGATTTTAGAAAAGAAGGCCCACTAGATCCCCGCCTTCGCGGGGATGACCTTTTAAAAAAGAGCCCCTGCGCAATCGATTCCGGCATCGGGGTGCCATTTTCCTAAAAAATAGACTCGTACTACGCCCTGCGCTTGAAGAACTTTTTCCCAAGAATAATTGAGAGATTCATTTTGACTTTTATTCGTAAAGACAATGAGTTGATTGTCTTTTCGGCTACGAACAACAAATCCATTAAAAAAATTAACATCTTTAATCTCACCTGAAACCTCTACCACCGCAAATCCACTCTCTTTTATTTTTTGAATCACAGCTTGAAACCTTGAGTCTTTTTGAATCAGAATTTTTCCATTGGGTAACGCCATCATCCAGGTATCAATGTGAGTGGGAAAATCTTCACCTATAGAAAGAGATAGCAAATTTTCTTCTTCAACTTCTAAGTCTTGAGCTACCTGTCTTTTGGCTTCATCAAAAGAAAACTTAAATTGAGCTTGAGCACGCCGAATCACATTTTCATCGATAAGAGCATAGGGCTTCCCTTCTCGTCTCCCCGAAATAAGCTCTCCCCCCTCGACACGAGTAACATTAAGTTCTTTCACAGGGCGACCAAGTTTATGGGCCAAGTTTTTGATCCAAAATGGATTATAGACATCACGATCGTCTAGCGTATAAAATGTACTTAAAGAAGGTGGATAATCTAACAAAATTTTATACTCTATCGGAGCCATTTGAAGAAACTCCCCTCGGTCATTAAATAACAGATGATCCTGAAACCATTGTCTCAACCGCGTTTCAACTTCAACCGTTTTTAAAATTAATCCTTCACTTTGAAAAATTTCTTTAAGTAAATCTATATCTTGAATCCCGCTATACTCATACTGGACCTTTGGCCATGTTGTTTTAACGACCGAATGCACCCAGCCGTGAACATGCATAGAGCCATCTTCGGGAACGAGAGCAGAAAAAGAAGGAGCGGAGAGAAGAAAGAATATTATAAAAAGATATCGTTTCATAAAAAATAAAAATTAGAAATACCCTATAACATGCTTCCACGCCTTGTGCAATCCGGACGGTTTTTCGTCCGCTCATAAAAATTCCGTCCGCTTCTTGTGCTCAAAACAGATATTTCACACTACAAATTGTGCTTTTTAACTTGGCACAAACTTTGCTTATCATGGTTTTCATTGATAAGGGCATGGGGCTCTTATAGAATGCTTAAACCTTTTTAAAAAGGAGATGTACAATGACTATTACAAAAACAGACTTAACAGAAGCTTTAAATAACTTCTCTAAAACTACTTTTGAGCCAGCGTTAAAAAGATTAGAAGAAAAGATGGCCACCAAAGATGATCTAAAGAACTTTATTACGAAAGAAGATGCAAAAAACTTTGCCACCAAAGACGATCTGAAAAACTTTGCCACCAAAGACGATCTGAAAAACTTTGCCACCAAAGACGATTTGAAAAACTTTGCCACCAAAGACGATTTGAAAAACTTTGCCACCAAAGACGATTTGAAAAACTTTGCCACAAAAGATAACCTAAAAGACTTTGCTACCAAAGATGATATGCAAGAAATTAGTAAGGCCTTATTATTTATTACAAATAATACCTATACCAAAAAAGAATGGGACCAGAAATTTTCTAATATTGTTCGTAAAGTTGAAATTCAAATCGAACACTATCGTTCAGAATTTAGATCTGCTGTTGATGGCTATGATCACTTAAATACAAAAGTGAAAAATCACGAAAAACGGATTACAAAGCTTGAAGAACGGATTTAAATTTCTACCGCAGTGCCGGTGGCAAAGATAACAAACGATTTTTGTTCAGGTAGGAATTTAAAATCAAACGTCACAGCAATCACTGCATTGGCATGCATTTTTTTGGCTTTCGCTTCTAAGGCTTTTAGCACTTTTGAAACTAAAAGATCATACTCAGAGCGCACATCTTCTTTTTCTTGATGGAGCTCTTTCATAACTACTTCTTCTGGCATCGTAATTTCTGTGGATACAATACCTAAATACTTTCTAACACTTTTTTCTGGAATGGAAGGCGCAGTTGTTAACACAACTTCCCCTTTTACAAAAAAAGGTTCTTCGGATTGAGATCCTTCGCTTCTCTCAGGATGACTTTTTTTAGGACGTAATTCATCTAAAGGTCCAAAACGAATATTGGCAGCTTCGATATCTTTAATTTTATCCACAATCATTGCTGCTTTGGCTTCATTTAAATGACTCACAAGGGCATGTCCTCCTTGGTTCAGTTGCTTTCGAAGAGAATCTAAATCTAAATCAACTTCTGAGGTACTTAAAACCTGATATACCAATTCCTGATCTTCAGGACGATCGATGCCTTCAATTAAAAGAGCATAAGGAGAATCTATTTCTCCTTCTTTACTTTCCTTTAATCCTATTTCTTCTCCAAACTTCTTTATGTCTTCTAAATCTTTCATAGTTTATTTCCACAGCACTTCTTATACTTTTTCCCACTCCCACAAGGGCAGGGATCATTGCGCCCCACTTTTTCTTGAACTCTGGTAACAGGCTTTGGAGCCTCTGCCTTATCTCGCCCCAAATTTCCATGAATAAATGCCAATTCTTGCGCTTGTTTCTGACGGATTTCTAAAACTTCTTCTTGAGTTAATCCCTGAGCCCTAAAAATCTTAGAAAGACTGGTTGCCTTAATTTGAAACATCATCCCCTTAAACATTTGAAAGGCTTCTTTTTTATATTCCAAGATAGGATCTTTTTGTGCATAGGCTCTGAGGTTAATGCCCTCTCGCATATGATCGATCCCCAGCAAATGATCTTTCCAATAAAAATCAATGGTTTCTAAAAGCAAAATTCGCTCTACATGCCGCATGAACTCAGGCGTATATTTTTTTTCTTTTTCTTCGTAAAATTGTTTGGATTTTTCTTCAATAAATTTGGCTAATGCATCTTGTTTGGTGGAAGGATGCGTAGAAGCCGTTAAATTCAGTCGAAATCCAAATTGCTGGTAAAAAACATCTTCCAACCCCTTCCAATCAAATTCATCGTCTTTAATATTTTCATTTCCAACAAAAGAAAGCGCTGTCTCCTCACTCACTTCATGAAGCATCTCGGTTACAATATCTCGAATATTTTCTCCCTGCATGACAGTTCGTCGCATTCCATAAATGGCTTCCCGTTGAAGATTCATCACGTTATCAAAATCTAAAAGATGTTTTCTGATTTCAAAATTATGCCCTTCAACCCTCTTTTGAGCATTCTCTACGGCTTTGGTAATCCATCGGTGCTCAATGGGCTCGTCTTCTTTCATGCCAAGAGTAGACATCACTTTTGAAATCCGTTCAGACCCAAAAATTCTCATCAAATCATCTTCCAAAGACAAATAAAACCGAGAAGAGCCAGGATCTCCCTGACGTCCTGAACGACCCCGAAGCTGATTATCAATTCGCCGGCTTTCATGTCGTTCAGTTCCAATAATCCGAAGTCCTCCTTTTTTCGCAACCCCCTCTCCCAACACAATATCGGTCCCCCGACCTGCCATGTTGGTAGCAATGGTAATAGCTCCTGGTTGTCCTGCTTGAGCAATAATTTCTGCTTCTTTTTCATGATGTTTGGCATTTAACACGTGATGAGGAACCCCTTGGCGTTTAAGCATGCTGGCCAAGACTTCCGATTTTTCAATAGAAATGGTCCCCACCAATACCGGCATTTGTTTTTCATAGCGCTCCTTGATTTCTTGAATCACGGCATGAAATTTTGCTTTTTCTGTTTTATAAATGACATCCGAAAAATCTTCTCGAATCATGGGTTTATTGGTCGGGATCACGGCCACATCTAAATTATAGATTTTTTTAAATTCAACAGCTTCGGTGTCTGCCGTACCCGTCATCCCAGCTAATTTTTCATACATGCGAAAATAATTTTGAAAAGTAATGGTGGCCAATGTTTGATTTTCATTGGCTACTTTAACCCCCTCTTTAGCTTCTAGCGCCTGATGAAGTCCATCACTATACCGACGGCCGGGCATAAGCCTTCCCGTAAATTCATCCACAATAATCACTTCACCTTCTTTCACCACATAATCAACATCGCACTTAAACATGGCATGAGCCCTTAAAGCCTGGTTTACATGATGCACGAGCTCAATATTCCTGGGGTCATAGAGATTTTCAAGCCCCAGTCTTTTTTCAACCTTGGTCACACCCTCTTCTGTTAGGGCTGCAGATTTGCTTTTTTCATCCAAGGTATAATCTGTTGTAGCGGACAATCCTGGAATCAATGCATTAATTTTATAATACTTATCCGTTGATTCTTCAGCAGGTCCAGAAATAATAAGGGGAGTTCTGGCTTCATCAACAAGGATAGAATCCACCTCATCCACAATACAATAATGAAGCGGCCGCTGGGCTAAATCTTCCATTCGAAATTTCATATTATCTCTTAAATAATCAAATCCAAATTCGTTATTGGTCCCATAGGTTACATCACTATTATAGGCCGCCTGTCGTTCTTGATCATTTAATCCATGGACAATAACCCCCACCGTAAGACCCAGCATTGTATAAATAGGCCCCATCCAGGTTGCATCTCGACGTGCCAAGTAATCATTGACCGTAATGACATGCACCCCTTTTCCCGTCAGTGCATTTAAGTACACAGGAAGGGTGGCAACCAGCGTTTTTCCTTCCCCTGTTTTCATTTCTGCAATTTTCCCTTGGTGAAGTACAATCCCCCCAATGAGCTGCACATCATAATGGCGTTGTTTTAAGGTACGCATCGCCGCTTCTCGAACCACAGCAAAGGCCTCGGGCAGTAAAGAATCTAGACTCTCTCCTTTAGATAACCGTTCTTTAAATTCAGTGGTTTTCGATCGAAGACCTTCATCAGAAAGGGGTTTAATAGAACTTTCTAGAGCATTGATTTTTTGAACCAATGGTTGAATACGTTTCAAATAACGATCATTAGCACTTCCAAAGATTTTTTTTAGAATCGCTTCAAAAAACATATTATAACTTTACAGTATAGTTTAAAAAATGATACTTGTAAAAGTAAATCCCATGCAAAAACAAGCAACTTCCCACGCAACTTCTATCGTTAAAAAGCTTACTCAAAGTGGCTATAAAGCTTATTTTGCAGGAGGCTGTGTCAGAGACCTCATCATGGGCATAGAACCTAAAGATATTGACATTGCTACCTCCGCCACGCCTGATCAAGTATTAAAACTTTTCTCCAAAACTTTTGAAAAAGGAAAATCATTTGGGGTGGTTTCAGTTCTTTTAGGGGGGCATGAATTTGAAGTTACCACTTTCAGAAAAGAAGGCAGTTATTTTGATGGCCGGCATCCTACAAAAGTAACTTGGACAGATGACAAAGAAGATGCCTTAAGACGAGATTTTACCATTAATGGCATGTTTTACGACCCCCTTCAAAAAAAAATCATCGATTATGTCGATGGCCAAAAAGATATTGAAAAAAAAATTATTCGAACGATTGGAGATCCCCGCGACCGGTTTAACGAGGATAAACTTCGCTTGATGCGTGCTGTACGCTTTTCGGCACGTTTTCAGTATGAGATAGCTTCTGAAACAAGATCTGCTCTTGTAGATTTGGCGCCTCTTTTATCAGAAGTAAGCTTGGAACGTATTCGAGATGAGCTTATTAAAATTTTAACCGGAGAAAATGCTCACCAAGGCATTGATCTTCTCTCTCAAGTCGGTATTTTATCCCTCATCCTTCCTGAAATTGAAACCATGAAAGGGGTTGCTCAACCGCCCCAGTTTCATCCCGAAGGAGATGTTTACATCCACACCCTTCTTCTCCTGGAAAATTTTAAAAAGCCTAATCCTGAGCTTGCCATGGCTGGCCTTTTACACGATGTGGGGAAACCTCCCACTTTTTCGGTTAAAGAGCGTATTCGATTTGATGGACATGTAGAAGTGGGAACCGAAATGGCTCAAAAAATATGTAAAAGACTTCGTTTTTCCAATAAACAAGTAGATCACATCACCTCCCTGGTCAGGCAACATCTACAATTCATGAATGTAAGGCGCATGCGAAAAAGTACACTCACCCGTTTTTTAACTCAAGACCGTTTTGAAGATCATCTCGAACTCCACCGAGCAGATTGTTTAGCGTGTCATAAAATTTTAGATAATTATGAATTTTGCAAAGAAAAATTAAAAGAACTTAAATTAAAACCTCGCCCTAAAAAACCTTTGCTCACAGGAAAAGATCTTATTCGACTGGGATTTACCCCAGGCCCTATTTTTAAAAAAATTTTAACGGCTATTGAGACAGAACAACTGGAAGGAAAACTTAAAACCAAAAACTCTGCTTTAAAATGGGCTCAATACAAATTTTCTTCTCATTTGCCTTCGAAGAAAAAACACAAAAAGAAGCGGCCACGAAAGTAAAAATAAAGAAATTCCAGAAGTAGGAGTCAATCCTTGGCCGCCCCCATTTTTAGGTCCTTGGGTAATATCAACGAGTGCCCCACATCCCATTCCAGCAGATTCTGAGGCAGAAAGCCCAATAGAATCTGAAATGGAAGAGGGAGTATAAGGAGGAATATTCCCATCTGGCGTTGTATTGGATGCTGTGGTCACGGCATCACTGGGTTCTACACTGCCCTTCCCAATCATCCCTTCAAGAGAGGCATTGGATACTGATGTATCCATAATGATTTTTTTCACTTGAAGATGCATGAGTTCTGGTTGCTCAGAGAGCATCATCGCTGCTACCCCCGCCACATAGGGCGTAGCCATGGATGTTCCACTTAAATATTTATAACAGGGAGGCACAGAACACTGTTCTTTAGGAACGGCACTATAAATAGCCACTCCGGGGGCTCCCACATGAACCCCTGTAGGACCATAGTTTGAAAACCACGCTAAATTATCAGAGCTATTAAGCGCTGCTACCGTAATCATATTAGGAATTAAATATGAGGGTGGATAAGAAGGCTCTTGGTCAATATTCACAGCACTATTTCCAGCAGCCACGGCAAACACACGATTGGCATTATACGTAGCCACAATCGCATCTCGCAATGCAGAGGAATAAAATCCACCTCCCCAGCTATTGTTTAGAATTTTAGCGCCATTCCTAACTGCGTAATCAATGGCATTAATCGCATCTCCCGTAGATCCATATCCATAATAATCCAAAAATTTAAGGGCCATAATTTTAATCACAGGACGTGCTTTATTTTGAAGGCTTAATACAATTCCAGAGACATGCGTTCCGTGATAATGATCATCATAAGGATCGTTATCATTATTTACAAAATCCCATCCATTAATATCGTCAATATATCCATTCTTATCGTCATCAATGCCATTGCCTGGAACTTCTCCTGAATTTATCCACATGTTAGAAGCAATATCGGCATGTGTATAATCCACTCCGGTATCAATGACAGCCACCGTCACATTTTGTCCTGCTCCTAGAGCTTGGGCTGAACTAAATCTATTTTGTTCTGAAGAAAAAGCTTGGGCAGAGGGTGCGTCTTCAAAAGCTTCTGTGGTAAATGTTGCTGAAAAAATGTAATTGGGTTCCACATATTCTACCTCTTCCATTCCTTGAATTTTCCCCATCACTTGATCAAAATCTTCTCCCGGACGAATGCGAACATGATGAATATCGGCCCACGCATAGGAATTTAAAAGTTCAAGACTATCATCTTTTTTTAACTTAGCTTGAAGTTTATGAAATCCCACCTGGTCTGCAAAAATTTTTAAGATATCTTCTTCTCCAGAAGTAATTTGGGTTTTAAATTTAATAATGAGCTCTCCTTCTACATGAGGAATATTGGGATCTAAAGCAAATCCATTGATAGAAAATAGAAGCCACGCACTCACGAACAAACAACTCACGTACTTCATTAAACCTCCACAAACGTTCTACAGTTTACCGAACTTCAAATTCCAGCATCGGCGGTACAGGTACTGTCGGCCGTGCTCTTACTTCAGACACTCTCACGCGATAAATCCCACGTCCTGCTACTCTTCCCTCTAGGGTCAGTTGATTCCAGGGAATTACCACACTCATTTCTTGGTCAGGTCCTAAACTTTCTTCTGAAATAACTTGAATGCTCATCATATCGTCATTTGACCAAACCAAGGAATGATCCTGTAAAATTTCTACTCTCGCTCTTCTCCCATCATTAAATAGGAGGGTCTTTGGCTCAGAACTTGTATTTTTAACCCTCACGCGAATCCCAACCTGCTCAGTCGCAAATTCAGAAGTTATCTCTCCGTTTTGATTAATGGTTTCAACGGCTGTAATAAAGTCTTGGGATACGGCCTGTGTCATTCCACGTTCCGCTTGAGGCTCATTCCCACTTCCCTCATTTAACATATCGGCAGATCCACAAGAAAAAACAAGAGGTAAAATCAAAAAATAAAAAGATAGGGTCAAGTGTCTATGCATACGCTCTCCTTTATGTATGACCTTTCCACCTATACTGAAAACTTCAATAAATTCAGATATTTATATATTATATGCCGGACTTCGTAAGAATCCCTTTGCCCTCTTCCTACATGCCACTTTGGCAACTATAATTAAATTGTAACCGCCAACTTTCATTCTGTCAAATTTCCCTCTTTTACCATGCCATACACCCTATTGCATCAATCAACATTTTACTTCCTCCGAATGAAAGACATTCATAATGTTTACAAGCCGTATTATTTGATTCTGTGGATTTAAGAGTGCAGTGGGTAGCAAGACACGTATCATATCCACGCCCATCTACCACACCATTCGTTGTAATTGACTTTACACACTGGTCAAAAGGAGTAGGTGACATCTGACATTTTAAATCACTAGCATGAGTGGAGCAGAAGGCATCCATACAAGCTCTCATCTCGGCTTCCGTTTTTCCTTCCAGCTGGCTGCAATCATCTACCACGCATTCAATAGAAGCAGGAACTGCATTTTTTGCTTCAGTAACCATTTGTCCCATATTGGTTTCCGTCATTGCGGTTTGAAAACTAAAATTACATCCACTCTGAACAGAAATACAACTTTCTCTGGTTGTCTGGGCTTGGGTCATATTCCTTTCTAATTGCTCCTTAAAATTTTCGATGGCTCCTTCTATTTCCTCTTTCTTATTCCTAAAAGCTTCTTGCGCTTGAACCAATGCTTGCATGGACTGAGAATCCGTACTGCCACACCCTTTGTTTTTCATATCTACTAAAATGGCATTCATTCGGGCTTGTTCTTCATCGCATCCTTGATCTGTAGAATGATAGCCCATGCAAATCCGCTCTATCCGAAAACGAACAAGTGATAAATCGTTTCTTTTAGAATCGCACTGGTCTTTAAACCGTTCAAAGTTTCTCCTAGCCTGCTGAAAGGTATTTCTTAAAACGTCTAATTCAGCTTCTTTTGTTTGTTTTTGGTGTTCAAATCCACTTTTTAATCCTTGAAGAGCATTTGTATATGTTGTTTCGCAATTGGCCCGGGTCACTTGAGGTAAAATAGAGGCGGCTCTTTGATCTAAGGCTTCTCCCACATTAAACACCCACCTTCTTGTTTTTGTGGAGGCATCGCTCATTCGAGAATAAAGAGCTCGATACCCTCGAAGAAGTCTTCGAGTAGAATCCAAGGTCAAAGCTATCCTATTAGCTTCATTATCAGATTCATGAATAAATTTTTCGAAGTCTTCCTTCACCATTTCTTTGATAAGACTCGGGCCAAAACTTAAGAGCAGTTGAAAGCCCGGTAAATACACATCGCTTTTTCCCTTTGCCACCCATTCTTTAAGATACTTTAAAAATTTTATAATTTTATCTATTTTAACAGCCACTTTAATACTTATTTTTTTAAAAATTTTATCATTGATATGAACCAAATGATCAATGGTTTGTTCCAAAAGCATTTCAATGCCTTTCTCAATAGCTTTTCGTACCGCTGCACTTTTTAAAGCAATCCCGATGGTTTTTTCGGCTGCTATTTTCCACACAGAAATCACCATTCCTACACTTTCTGTCACAAAAACCATGAGATGAGTCATGATGAGTTCATTTAAACGTCGATCAATTTCTTCATAGACCTTAGGATCATTTTTTTCAGACAATGCTCTTTTTAAACTTTTTTCTTCTACTTCCAAATCAAATATCTTCCATTCCAATTGATGACGATAAATCGAAAATCTGACTGAAAGTTTATCGAGCACCTGATAGAGCTTTTGAAGTTGGCACACACTGGGATTACTTGTTGCAGCCCCCGTACTGCTTACTGGACAACTGCCTGCTGCTTTTAAAATTTCTTCTTGTTTTACTTTTAAATTTTGAAGCTCTTGTTCAATGGCTTGAGCTAGCCGAATGAGTTGCCTTTCCATATCCTCATTCAATATGTTGGCTTGAGAGGTAGCTCCCCCACTCATACCAGTCGTATCTGCGACCGGGAGTGTTGTTTCCATAGGAGCTCCTCCCGCATTTTGAATAAGCTGATTCACCTGATCAAAAAACTCTTGCTCTCCTCCCGCCCATGCATGACGGATCAATGTAGGAATAAAAGAAGTAGAAGAATCGTGAACATCATGATGATACTCCATATAAAATTTAGGCGCTAAAATTAAAGCAGAAGATTCTATAGAAGCTGCATCTTTTACTAAAATTTTTATTTTCGTTTTTTCATCTGCATTGTCTGAAAAAATGAGAACTGCTTTATCGATAACAACCAAATCAATTCTGGATGGATCATTTAAAATAGGTCTGTACGTAGCATTTGAAAATGACGTTAAAAAGGAGGAATCCATCGAATAAGATAGAGTACCTACATAAGTTGAAATCTGATCACTGCTTATCTTTTCTAATGCCAGATTTCCTTCAAAATCTAAAATTACTACCTGCGCTTTTTGCTCTTTAGAATATTGTTCTGTAGGAATACCGATAGAGGGAGGAGAGATAGAGTTAGGATTTCCCCACATTCTAGATTTAAATGAATTCTCTTTAATATCTAAAAAATAATTCCAATAATAATAGTGAGAGTTAATCTCTTCCGAACTCATGCCCTCTTGATACATGGGTTTAATTGTTTTAATAAAATCCCCACGATCCACCTTTCCATCTCCATTCGTATCCAAAGAGGATTCACTCACCCGAAAGGAGCTAGCCAGGCTTGCAGTAGCTCGAATTAATTCTTGCATCTGTGCTTCATTAAATAAAGGCAATGATTTTAATGTATTTTCTAAAGCACTCGCATCCTCCACATCTATATCAGTCATCTTAGGCAAATCTTCCAATGCCTGTTGCGTAGTTCCTGATAATTTACCCTGCCACACACGATCAACGTTCAGCGTTGATAGGGATTCAGGGGAAGGTAAAAACAATTTATCTTTTAAAACTTGTGTTTGATCTGGATCTAAAACCTGATGCGTATCTGCCAAATACTGTGAAACAAAAGTATCTTGTTCTTCTTGAGAACCAATCGATTGATCTGTGGGAAAATGTTTGGCTAAATCTTCATAAGAAGTATTCTGAACGGTATCGGCCACAGCAGAGGGTCCTTCTTCAGTCGGTAAAACACCAACAGTATCTCCTCCCGTAGGACCGCCTCCGCCGCCGCCACCACCTCCGCAAGCAAAGAAAAAGAGAAGGCCAAAAATTGTGAACAACACACGTACCATCATACAATCTTCTTTCTTACCGATGTGTTAAGAGAACAGGTTCGGGTTTAAATTTCTTAGAAAATTTAGCTAAAAAATTTCCCGCCTCGTCTAATACCCAAAAATAAATAACGTACTGACCCTCTTTATTAAAAACGATAGAGGGATGAATCGAAGTTTCTTTTTCTAAATGATAATCTTCGCCACTGATAGCAACCTCTTCATAAGATTTATTGCAAATATCTACAGAGTCAAAACCAGAGGGACAATAAACAGGTTTTATTTTTTTAATTTCCCATTGATATTTTAAAATTTCATTCTCGTTAAAAGTATGTTGATTTTTTTCTACCTCTCCCATCAATTCCACTTTTTCACCCACCTGAAATGCCAGTTTATCCACACCAAAATCAGCCCTAATGTCATAAGAAGGTTCTTCTAAGCGGGTTAAATCAATGTCTGTTTTTTTAAGAATTTGTTTTTCGCCGTTTAAAATAACGGCTGCCAAAACTTCATATTTATTTTTTTGTAAAAATAAAATAGTTCGTTGAGTGGGACGTTTATTTTGAAGTTCTGGCACTTCTTCATCTAAAATATAGTAGCGGCCGCCACTCACTTCCCAGGTCACTTCTATGTCAGAAGAAAGATCGGATTTTAAAGCTACGTGATATAACGTATTATAAAAACTATCCTTATAAGAGGCTAAACTGATGTTCTCCTCTTCTTCTTCAGTGGGTGTTTCTAACATCATATTGTGATTTTCATCGCTTTTGGCAGGCAAACGCTCTTCTTGTGGAAGTGAATTCTTTTCCCCACAAGCAAAAAGAAACACACCCATGAGAACACTTAAAAATATAAACAATGAGCGCTGCATCTTATTGATTTTACTCTGTAAAATAACGTTCTTATGCTTAAGCTTTTTATCTACTTACGTACATTTAAAAGCTTAACTATAATGATATCGCAGATTTAAATTAAGTCAAATAAGAGGATTTATTGGCCCCAATCAAACGCATCATCAGGATCTCGAAACTGTGGCCATCGTCTTTCCTGAATAGAGTCAACCATGCCTTTAAGTTCTTCTAGAAGCTTTTCTTGGCCGGGGCCACAACTGGAATGTTCTTCTACTTCTTCTGTTCGGTGAGAAACGATATTTTCAGCACCCCGCAACTTAGCCTGTAAACAATCATTAAAATCGACTTTAGATTCTGAAGTTAAACGAATAGAATCAATATTTTCATGACGCTCGTCAAAAGGAGTCATGGAAGTCCCTTCTTGTCTGGGTAGATTCAGTCGAATTTCATTGGCGTGATCATTGTCCCATGCCATTCCTACTCGATAGCGACCATTCACATCTTCTTCTTTTCTATAACTTAAAAAATAATTAAATATGGTTCGAATAGGTGGGGTAGTAGAGCGCATGCCGGTAAAGTCACTCCCCCCTAAAAAAAGATCTGGGTTTAATACAGAAGTTCCTTCTTTCATGATGGCAATTTGATTCTCGCAAGGATTAAAATAAGCTTCTACTTTTTTCCCTCGTCTATCTTGTCCTGTAAATTTAGTTAAAGGAATAATGTGTTCATTTTTTAAATCAGGCTGATTATGCGGGGTAAACTGAAATTTACCTTGAGCATCTTGAGTCATATTTAAAACATGTGCTCTCCACCCTCCCTCTTGTTTTTTAAATACAAAAGCATAATGAAGTTCAGGATCTAAAACAGCTCCGCTATCTGGTTTAAATGATCCATCGTCTCTGGTATCGTAACTTTTTTCCATGCGACCATCGGGTTCTATGAACCGTACTTTTATTTTTCCACTGAGTTCATCAATTAAAATCCGGGCATCACGCCTTGTGCCATTAGGAAGATCAAATGTTGTGGTATACACATAAATACGTTTTTCAGGAGCCGGAGTTGTTTGAGAAGTAGGTGGATTTTGAGCAAATACAGAAACACACAACAATAAAAGCACACTTAAAAAAATTATTTTTTTCATGGGCGCTCCTTATTCTTCTTATCGGACATTCACCCATGAAACTTGAATTCGTGCGGGAAGTTGAATTAGGACAAAGAAGAAGGCCACCAAAATTAAAGAAAGGGTATTTCCCCCGGTCCAATCCGAAGGGCCAGACGTTGTAATAATGCCACACCCCGAAGGACCCATATCAACAGAGTTTTGAGGATCATATTCTGACGACAAAGACGTAGTTAAGGGAGTATAGGGAGGAATCACGCCATCCGGAACCGTTGATTGAGCTTCCAAAATAGCTTTTGAAGCATCCACAATGCCACCAGAGGCAATAATAGGATCCAATTCTGCTACAAACGTAGCCGTATCCATAATAATTTCTTTCACCTGAAAAGAAGAAATCCCTCGATTTTGATCCATCATGAGCATGGCTACTCGACTTACGTAGGGAGTCGCCATCGAAGTTCCACTCATATATCCATACATGCCATTGGGCATTGAACTATAAATGGAAACTCCAGGAGCAGCAACATCGACTGATTTTTTCCCAAAATTTGAAAACCAAGCCAAAGACCCTAAACTCGTCGATGCAGCAATAGACAAGAGATTGGGATGTTCAAAACTTGCCGGGTAAGAAGGAGTGGCATCAATATCTGTACTTTCGTTACCCGCCGCTACCACAAAGAGTGCCCCTTTTTGATAGGTTTGAGTAACTACATCGTGCAGAGCTCTCGATGTCCCTCCCCCTCCCCAGCTGTTGTTGAACACCTTCACGCCCATTTGTAATCCATAGGAAATCGCTGAAATAGCATCTAAAGTTGTCCCCATGCCGTCACCATCTAAAAATTTTAAAGGCATAATTTTAAAATTCCCACTCATGTCTATTTCGGTGGGAGATTTAACTCCCGCAATGGTTCCAGACACATGGGTTCCATGGCCATGGTCATCCATGGGATCATTGGTATTGGTCACAAAATTCCACCCTTGAATATCGTCAATAAAGCCATTACCGTCGTCATCTTTTCCATTTCCGGAAATTTCTTTGGCATTGATAAAAATTCGATTTTGAAGAATTGGGTGCATATAATCTACACCGGTATCTACCACCGCCACCAAGATAGGATCCTGCTGAGCGGGGGACAAAGTTGAAACACCAAAAGTATCATTAGCTGTCATTGCTGTTTTATCAAAAACTGAAAAACGAAAAGAAGTAGCTTCTAAAATATAATTGGGCTCCACAAACTCCACATCAGGATCCTGTTTAAGTTTGTCCATCGTGGCTTCTACCGTACTTCCCTCATGGATTTTGAATGCCATCATTTTAAATTCAGGAAATAGTTTATGCAGCTTCAAATCCTTAGAAAAGATAGGAGCTGTTTTATATTTTACAATCACTTCATGCGGCGTGTGCGCCGCAAATGCTTCTAAAGAAGTCGTGATTAAAATGGTGGTAAAGATAATAATGCCCTTCATGACTCACCTCGGGTTTTCTAATGAACAGAAAAAAGTTGAACTTTTGAGTTATCAAAATCCTCTTCTTCATCCGCTGCTTCCTGAATCAACCCATTTTGAGCGAAAACCTCATGAAGGTATTGTGCGAGCGCCCCACGGAGTTCTTCTAAGGAAACGCGATCTTTGCTAATTCCTTGATTTTCAAGGATTTTTTCAAGTTCATTCGTGATTTGATCTGACGGTAATTGTGTAAGATCGATGATCTTTTTTAGAAGTTCGTTTCCCATAAGCCCCCCTTTTGTCTATATAGACGAGGGGGGTAAGAAATAAGTTTATTTTAGGTGATCCAAATCATAAAATATGGGGTATAGGTAAGGTATATATGCACCGTGTCAAATTTCTATTGAATTGAAATATTAACCTGTTAATATATGAAGGAACTCTATGGCTGCCTACAATAAAGGATTAGAAGACGTCATTGCTGGAGAAAGTAAGCTTGGATTTATTGACGGCTCAAAAGGACTTTTAGCATATTGTGGTTATCCGGTTGAAGTTTTGGCCAAGGATTCTTCATTCTTAGAAACTTCTTATCTACTCCTCAATAGTATTTTGCCCAATAAAAATCAGCTTCAAGAATTTGATAAGGCCTTAAGGGAAAAAAGAGAACTGCCTAAAAATATTTTGGACATCATTTCTAAATTTCCACCTAATACTCATCCCATGGTAAGTCTTCAAGCCATTGTCGCTCTACTGGGTGCATTTACCGATGACCCAGCCGCAGAAAAAAAGACTCCTCTTTTATATGAAAGATCACTGGAACTGATTGCTCGATTTCCGACGATTGTAGCCGCTTGCCAGAGAGTAAAAAATAAAAAAGACATTATTGCTCCCAACCCAAAATTAGATCACAGCAGTAATTTTCTCTATATGACCACAGGAAAAGTTCCAGATCCTGAAGAAGCACACATGTTTGATGTTTGTCTTATTCTTCATGCTGAACACAGTTTTAATGCTTCAACGTTTGCTGCACGGGTTGTTGCCTCTACGCTGACTTCTCTTCATTCGTCTATCGCTGCAGCGATCGGTTCTCTCTATGGTCCTCTTCACGGGGGAGCCAATGAAAAAGTGTTAGAAATGATTTCTCAAATTAAAAGTCCCGATACCGTTGAAAAATGGGTGCTTGATAAATTTGCTAAGAAAGAAAAAATTATGGGAATGGGTCATCGTATTTATTCTGTAAAAGATCCTCGTTCTTATATTTTAGAAGACATGCTGGGAAGACTCTCTAAAAAGAAAAATAATACAAAATCTTATGAAGTTTTAAAGAAAATTGAAGAGGTCACCTGCCGAGAAATGCAAAAATTAGGGAAAAATATTTGGCCCAATGTGGATTTCTTTTCTGGCGCTCTCTACACCCTCATGGAAATTCCTTCAGAAATTTTTACTCCGGTATTTGCTATTGCCAGAATTTCTGGCTGGTGTGCCCATGTCATTGAACAGCTTAAAGACAATAAACTCTTTAGACCTGAGTGTGAATACACGGGAGCCCGAAATTTAACCTATGCCAGCATTGAAACCCGCTAGGCTCTAAACCAATTCCTTTCATCCATCGTCTTTATCATCAAGAGAATGAGAAAAAGATCGAGAGATCGTGGGGCTTCCTTAAAAAAGGGAGGGACTTCTTCTGCGGGTTCGAATATGGGGTAAGAACAACGCGAAAGAAGGAATAAACAAAAACTTTTTAATTAGGGAGCTCTCGGTCTCTCTAAGCGTCTGCGAGCCGCAGCCTTCTCTGGTTTTCCCTCGCGAGTTTCTTCTACTTTTTTACTTTCTCTAATTTCGCCTTCTCTGGCTTCTACTAAATCTATGGTTTCTACTGGCTTCGCCTCGGCCATTCTCTCTCGCATCAAACGTCTTGATTCCACCATCTCTACTAAATCCACTCCCAGCTTTTCAGTAAACTCTGCCCGAAGGGTTTCATTCCTCTCTAAAAGAGGTTTAATAATATTATTCAATAAAAAAGAACTCACTGCTTGTTTAGACATAGCATGAACTTGAAATGTCATATTTAAAAGGGTGCGCTGCGTATCTATAGAAAGTTCTCCACTTTCTACCATTCTTTGGAGAAGCCCTGCTGAATAAAAAACTTCTTCTCCCTTTACATAAGACATCATTAAAGAACCAGAAAAAATTCCTAGAAGCCGTTGTTTTACAGGCTCCAATTTTTCTTCTGATTGAGAACGACTGCGCTCATTTTCTAGTATCGCCCCAAAACCCAGTCCTCCAGCATTTTTAATATTCTCGAGTGCTGTTAAATAGGCATTCGTGGCTGTCAGCAGTGTTTCCATATCAATGACATCATAATGACTAAAAAGATCTAATATTCTTTCTGTAATCAAAGATAATTCAGAAAAATTTTGAGCTTTTAAAATATCTACGGCAATATTTAAATTACGATATCCTCTGGATTCTCTTTGTGGCTCTGTTTGTTGAACCTCTTTGACTTCTTTTTCTCCCGGCCAAGATGCTTCTACCAGAGAAAAACTCAGAAACATTCCTAGAACACCTATTGCACCAACAACACCTTTTCTCATCATACCTCCCTTTGAACACCTACTCTCAAATATTACTCAACAACGATTGTCTGAATACTTAAGCAAAGTCCATACCAACTTTAAGAAATTTTAAAAAAATAAGTAATCCCCTTAATATTATTAGGTTATTTTAATTTCTCTTCTGTAAAAATAAAGGAGGGACTTCGTTTAGGATGTAATCAGGAATGAAAAAATTACACTATCTAGTCCGAGAAATGAAAAGCCTTTTGTAATCTTTCGGGGTTAGATAAAAGAATAAGATTCTCTTTACGTTGTTTTAAAAAATTCTTGAAATACAAAATATCATCAAAGGATTCCAATGCTTCTAATTCCTTATAAAATTGAATTTGTTTTGAAAAAAGAGAAGACCATTGAGGGGCAACATCTTTTATCTTCTTTTTAAAAGATTCTTCTTCTGAGGAAAAAATAGAACGCTCAAGCTCTTTCACTTGAAGACTGGCATCCATGGATAGTTGAAAAACCAGGTCCAATTTTCCTTCCTGTTGAGCTTTTTCTATCCTTTTTAAAGTTTCACCCAAAAGTTCTTGTTTTTGTTTTTCAAATACTTTTTGAAGATTTATCATGGTTTTATAAATATCTCGAAATAAAAATTCTCTGTATCCACTATACACCTGATCTAAAAGCTCAAAAGAAACAAAAAGATGAAATAGTTTATGAAGCAAAAGAGTTGTTTTAGGATATTGCTCCTTTAAAGTTTGAAGCCTGATTTCTTCTTTTTCTTTTTCCTGAAAAGCCCTAGCCAAGCTTAAAAGTTCTACTCGGTACACTCCTTCGACCAAGGGTTGAATCTGCGGATCACTTAAAATATCCTCTATGTTTAAAGAAGAATTTAATTCTTTTAGATTTTCTTTAAAAATCATTAATCTTTCTTGAACCAGCGCGTGAGCCATTTTAAGACGATCTTGCCAATCCCACTCTTGAAATGTGGGATTAATTTTTTCTAGAAGCAAATCATGTGCAATGAGGGCAGAAGTAAAAACGATAAAAGAAGAGGTGGGCGAAAAAGAGGCTTTTTTCCCACCGTAGCGAAGAAGCGAATGAAGCGTTAAGTTATATCCTGAAAAAACAGCCGTTGAAAAAAGAGCTTTTGCTAAAAATGTCCGCCGAAACCACACTTCATTGGCTAAATCAAAAAAAAGATTTCCCGCTTCTTTTATTTCTCCTTCTTTCATGAGCCACCAAATTTCTAAAAATCGGGGATGTTCTACCATCTGAAAAATAACATCACTCACAAAGATGCCAATAAAAAGAGGGCTCGCATCTAAAATGGATTGTGCCAACAGAGGATGCTTCATCCCAAATTTATAAAAAGCAGAACTCCGGTTAAAAAGATGCCGAGTGCGATCGGCAGCAATGGAAAACGTTATAAAATTTAAATGCATCATGGGATCAGAAAGAAGATGTTTAAAATAGATTTTTAATCGTCCTTCCTCTCCATGATACAAACTTAAATAGGCCTCGGCAAAAGCCCTCATGAAATAAAACTGAACCATCGATCGTGTCATTAAAGCAGGCTCTGATTCTGTTAAAAAATATTTCAGGGCTTCTTTTTTTCCAAATTCACCTCGACGAATAAGTTCTTTAAGCCCCTTCGAATATTCACCATTAACGGTATCGGTTGCCCGAATGAGCTCTAACCAAAGTTCTCGATGCGTTGCATAGTCTTGATACTGCTCTCTTGCTTTTTTATAAAAATCATTTTCAAAAGATTGAACTTTGGGATTATAAAGATCTGCCATCTTTTGAAGAAGATTAAAATAGCTACCATAGTTAATATCCCCATCTCGCAGTATTGGATTTACATCTACTTTCAAACGACTAAATAAGCGTTGATTCTCCTGAAGAGTTTTTAGTGTATAAGTCATCATCCCTCGAACCGTTAAAAGCTTAGAAGCCGCTAAAGCCAATTTTTGAGCCAATTCTTTTTGCCCATGTTTTTCACAATACTCATAAAAAGACATCACTCCTTCATATAAAGAAGGCGTTCGAACACGTTTCAAAACGATACCCTCTTCTTGGGCCAACGCTTTTAAGAAAGGTTCTTTTAAACGAACTATATTTTTAAGAAGTATAAGTTCTGAATCGGTCAAAGAATGAATATCTTCCAAATTCATCTGATCTAAATGCATTTCAATGGTATTGAGTAATTCCAAAGGTGAAATTTCAGTTTTAGAAAAGGCAAAAAGAGGCACAATCACAACAAACAGTAAAACTGGCCAAAAACACTTTTTCATTTTTTCCTCTTATGTCATTCTGAGCAAAGCGAAGAATCTCGTTTTCATTAAGGCGAGATCCTTCGTCACTTCGCTCCTCTGGATGACGCTTAAGCAAAAACAATGCCAAAAAAACTGAGATAAAACTGAAAGAATATTGATGTATATACCCTCATCAGCCATGTAATTATTACACATTTGACTAGATAAGGGATTGTACGATAGTTTTTAATAGGTATGAGCAAAAATAACATTCCTCTTATTTTTGGAAATCCTAAAGATGCGGCCTTTTTTAATCCTACCGACTGGATTTCTTATGCCAAAGAACAAGGAAAATTTAAAAATTGGCAGCCGGTGACTTCCTGTATCCTCACATTTAATTATGATTGGTTTAATTTGCTTAAAAAATCTCTCAAACTTTACACCAAATATGATCGCCAAATTCATGTATTTAAGGTGGGATCTAAAAAAATTGCTGCCCAACATGTTTCTGTCGGTGCTGCAAAAGCTGGAATTGAATTAGAAGTTCTCGTAGCTTTGGGAATTAAAAAATTTATTGCCATCGGGTCTGCCGGTTCTCTCCAAGAACATGTTACTACCGGAGATATTTGTCTTCCCACCAAAGCCATTCGAGATGAAGGAACTTCTTACCACTACATGTCCCCTTCTAAATATAGCTATCCCACTCTCCCTTTATTTAAAGCGCTCAAAAAAATACTCCAAAAAAAGAATTTTACTTATTTTGCGGGACCTACGTGGACAACCGATGCTCCTTATCGAGAAACCATTCGAAAAATTCTAACCTATCGAAAAGAAGGCTGCCTTACCGTAGAAATGGAAGCGGCTAGTCTTTTTGCCATTGCCAAACACAGAAAAGTTTCTCTTGTTTCGATTTTAAATATCTCTGATGAACTCACGGGTACTCATTGGAAGCCCAATTTCCATCACAAAAAACACCAGCAATCTAAAGAAAAACTGATTGAAGCCGCCATCGAAACCCTATCGATCTAAAAAGACTACTTCTTAATAATATACTCTTTCCATCGGATTAATAAATATGCCCCTTGAACATAGGAAGAATCTTTAAATACACACCGATTAGATGCTATCCATTCCCCTTTCCATTGATAAGACATAATGTGAGGAGTACCCAAGAGAGCTTTGCATAGTTTAAAAACAGGCGTTCCATATTCAGAGTAATAGTCTTTCACAAAAATTGGTTTTTTAATCTCTTGTTTCGCTAAACAAGGTTCCTGGTAACATGATTTTGAAATAAAGAAAGATTGGTCCTGATACGAAAAAAGGCAATAAGAACTTTTTTCATATTTTTCTTTTCCCATTTTAAACCATTTTATTTTTCCATTTACACATGACGCCTCATAAGCAAGGGTATTTTGAATCAAAAATAAAAATAAAAACATGATCATTAAAAATATTTTATTGAACATACGTAATCCCCTCAAGAGTCCTAGATAAAAAATCTTCAGGTACCCAAACATATCCTCTGTCACAAGAAAAATCATAGGTACAATTTGCTCCCCATGAATTCCGAACAAGATATTCGCAAGACTGCCTATTCTCAACCCATCGCCTCCCCACCACACTAGAAGCATGTGGTCCTTCTAACTCAAGAGCGAAGCGATTATCTAAAATATTGGCATAATAGCTAATGCCTACAATATTATTGTGATTAAGTTGATCATCCATCTCTTTAATTAAACTGCCTGTATCTGAAAATAAGCCTTTATATTTTGCAGTGATGCTTAAATTTTCAATAGGCTCCAATCTTTTCCCTTTACAATTTTCTTCTATTAATGTGTCCATCAACACAAAATAAGGCGTTCTATTCAAAATATCGGTAATATCCGATATACTTAAATTAGGAAGCATTCTGGCAAACAAGGGTCCTTCACAGGCTTGAAATTCTTCTTCCTGATGTTGTTTCTTGGCTTCTTCTAGTTTTGTTTGATCCTCTTCAAGTCTTTTCAATGCTTGCTTTAATGATAAATATTCCGTAAAAGCCACATCTGAAGAAGGAAGATCTTGTTCTAAACAAAGGCCTCTTTTATTAGCTGCCTCCAAAGCATCTTCTATCCATCCGCCTTCGATATCGGCTTCCTTGTATCCAAATAAAGATTTAAAGGCCCCTCTCATGCTTTCATCATTATATGCATTGGCCACATCCACCGCAGAGATGAGTTGTCCTGTTTTATAACTTAAAAGATCTGCTGCCGTAAAAGCATAACACCACCCAATACCATCTTGATCCCGAACCCCCATCAAAGGAAACCTTCGATTATCTTGGTTAGAACAAGAATGTTTTCTTTGATGCGCGGCATTTCTCCCCTGTTCTTCCAGCTGAACCTGAACAGGAACAGACAGGTGATTTACTAATGGGATAGAAGTGCTCCAAGCATCTAAAACATCTCTTAATTTTTGTATGGCCGCATAAGGTGGACGATACCTTGAACTTCTTTCGATTTCACTGGTCAGAAATGCAATTTGTTTTTTATAGAGCTCTTTAAAGTGGGCATTAACAAATAAGATTATCTTTTGCCTATCCTCAACATAGCCACCACAATGCTTATCAATATCATCCAAAAAATTTATTATGCGTGGTTTAAGTGCCACCACATCTTCAATTTCTTGTAATCTCTCCCATTGATTTTGATATTCTCTCTTTTGATTGGAATTCATGAAAGGACACCCTCTTAAATCTAGCGGGCGACTTAAGCTTTCGTAGGGCATCCAAAATAAAGTTAAAAATATAACACCAATAAAAAATTTAAAATAATATTCCACAGATGTCTTATCGGCATTTTAAAAGAAAAACTGATTGAAGCCGCCATCGAAACCCTATCGATCTAAAAAACACATCAGGCTACTTTTTCAAGTTCAATCTTTATTTTTAAACGAAATGGATAAAGATAAAGGTCCAGAGTTTCTGGTTTTGGACGCCTTCGATCTTTTAAGAAATCAACAATGTTTGGAGATGGGATACCGGATACTTCTGAGAATTCCTTTACTCCCATTCGTTGAATGGCATGCTTAAGAGCTTCTTCCACACTTAGCCCTTCTTCTCCTTCCATAAGGGTGATAAAAAAATTCTGAGCAAATTTTGGATTTCTCATTTTTTCACTTAATCTGTGATCATAGGATTTACTTCGATTCATATATTCTCCAAAATTCTTTTGCCTTTTGTATATTCTTATCCTGAGAACTCTTATCTCCTCCCAAAAGAAGGATCATTTGATTTTTACTCCTTCCAAAATAAACTCGATATCCAGGACCATAATCAATTTTAATTTCAAAAACACCATCTCCCACAGGTTTTAAATTTTTCCTACCACCCCCTAATGCAATACGATCTACATAGGCATAAATCTTTGCTTGAGTTACAATATCCAGTGTCTCTATCCATACTGAATAAGGCTCCCTATTTTTAATATTACCAAAAATGATAATTTTAATCAAGTTTTTTCCTCATCTATCTAAAAAGCGAAGCTGGATGGCTTGGGCAATGTGGGGAGTTCTTATATTTTCTTCTCCTTCCATATCGGCCAACGTTCTCGATACTTTTAAAATTCGATGATAGGTCCGATAGCTCAATCCAAATTTTTCCATCGCTTCATTTAAAATTTTTTCTGCCGAAGATTCTAAGGTACAAAACTCTGCAATAGCCCTAGGAGACATGTGACTATTGGTAAAAAAATGACACTCCTTAAATCGAGATCCTTGGATGTTTCTGGCTTTCAACACTCGTTCTAAAATATCTTTCGATGATTCTTCTAGTGATGAAGACCCCTCTTCTACAGTAACTGCCGGCACCAACACTTGAACATCAATTCTATCCATTAAAGGCCCTGACAGCTTTCCTCGATAGTGCTGGATCCGGGCATCACTACAGATACAATCTTTTTTAGGATGATTTAAATACCCACACGGGCAAGGGTTCATCGCTGCTACCAGCATAAATCTAGCCGGATATAAAAATCGTCCATTGACCCGACATACAGAAATTTTTCCTTCTTCCATGGGTTCCCTTAAGACTTCCAGTACATCTCTTTTAAATTCGGGAATCTCATCTAAAAAAAGTATCCCATGATGCGCAAGACTGACTTCCCCAGGCATAATAGAATTTTTTCCACCTCCTACGAGCGCCGCATAAGAAGCCGTGTGATGGGGACTTCGAAAAGGACGCTCATAAATAAGTGATTCCTTAGGTTTTAATAACCCAGATACCGAATAGACCTGGGTTGTTTCCAAAGATTCTTTAAAAGTTAAAGGAGGTAAAATCGATGGTAAGCGTCTAGCCAACATAGACTTTCCACATCCCGGAGGACCCATCATGAGTACATTGTGTCCTCCCGCCGCAGCAATTTCTAACGCCCGCTTAGCCCACTTTTGCCCTTTCACCTCAGAAAAATCTATTTCTGACTTCTGTGAGGAAGAAGGCTCAGAAAATTTAACGGGAGTTAAAGATATTTCTTCTTTTAAAAATTGAATAGCTTCCATCAAACTTTCAATACCATACACATTCATCTGAGAAACAACCGAAGCTTCCAGTGCGTTTTCTTTTGGTAAGAGAACGGTTTTAATCCCTTGTTTATAGGCCGAAAGCACTAGCGGCAATACCCCTCGAATAGGCTGGAGCCTCCCTTCCAACGATAGTTCACCTAAAAAAAGATATTCTTTATATTTTTGACAATTCCATTGTTGGTCGGCCATAAGAAGTCCTAACGCAATGGCCAATTCAAAAGAAGATCCCTCTTTTTTAAGGTGGGCAGGGGATAAATTCACCGTAATTCGTTTCATGGGAAAAGAAACATCACTATTTTTAAATGCCGATCGAACACGCTCTTTACTTTCTTTTACCGACGTATCCGGCAACCCTACTACACAAAAAGAGGGGAGCCCAGATTGTAAATCCACCTCTACCCTCACTAAACACGCCTTAAGCCCCACCACACACCCACTCATCACATATGAAAGCATAATAAACCTCCTGAAATCAGGATATGCAAAGCGTGTGCCAGGCATTTTGAGCTTGAAATGAGAAAAAAGCGGACGGAAAACCGTCCACTACGACGGAAGCTTACGAGCGCGCCACCAAAGAAGAATTCCTCCCAGGATCATAAAAAGTCCTAAAAACTGAGAGGTAGAAAGAATATTGGAAATAACAAAACCACGGACTTCATCCCCTCTAAAAATTTCAATAACACCACGTCCGATAGGATAAAAAATAAGGTACCCCGCTAAAAGTTGGCCATCAAACTTTTTTCGTTTTCTCATCCAAATTAAAATTAAAAATACCAAAAAATTAGCGCTAGCTTGCCACAGCTGAGTTGCATAAAGAGGAATACCCAGCGGTCTAGAAAAACTATCGGGATTAGTAGCCACATAACTAATGGGAAATTGTACAAAATCACAAATTTTCCCATGACAACATCCCGCTAAAAAACATCCCAATCTTCCAAACATGGTTCCCAATGCCAAATAGGGCGCGAAAATATCCATAGATTTTAAGATGGGTATTTTGTGCTTTTTTGTATACCACCAAAGCACAATAGCAGCGGGAATAAACCCTCCTAAAAAGGTATATCCCCCCTTCCATACTTTTGGAATTTCAAGAGGATTAGAAAAATAATAAGAAGGCTTTTCAAAAAATACATGAAAAAGACGAGATCCAATAAGGGCCGCTAAAATAATATAGGTCGCTACATTTAAAAAATGTTCAGGATCTAACCCCTCTGTTTTAGCTCGTCTGACGACTAAATATAACGCTAGGCTAAAACCAATAGCTAACATCGTCCCATATCCGGGAATAGGGATATAAGAATCTGCTCCGAACGGAATCTTTAGTAAAATCGGATACATAAATAGAAGTATGACCTATTTTTAAAGATTCTGTCAATAAAACCTCTTAGATTTAGTTGCTTGAAAGACAATTTTACCGTATACTAAGAGTGTTTCAAAGGTATCGTTTTCTCATTCATCTTAACCAAAAAAGGGGTAATGTATGGGAAGTTTTGATTCTAAAGGCCTGTCTACTAAAAAGTTAGCAGAAGAAATCGAACGGATTAAAAAAAATAAACTTCTTAAAAATAAAGTTGTCTCTTTGGCAGACTATAGAAGTGTTCATCATAAAAAATCAGCAGCCCATCTTTTAGTGGTAGATGATGATGAAACCACCCGAAATGTTTTAAAGCGTTTATTTGAAAAAGAAGGCTTTGATGTCATGCTTGCCTCTGATGCTACAGAACTGGTTAAAGTTTTAGAAGATCACCCTCCAGAACTCATTCTTCTAGATATTAATCTTCCGTGGGTCGATGGATTTGAACTGTGTAAGCTTTTAAAAAATCACGAAGACTTAAAAGACGTTCCCATTGTGTTTATTTCAGGAAGAAAAAGCGAAATCGATAAAAAACACGCCTTTAAACTCGGCGCACATGACTACTTAACAAAACCTTTTAATATTAAAGAAATTACCCAAACCGTAAGAACCCTTATCAATCTTCACTTAGCTAAGTGACACGAAACCCAATGACTAGGCGCTAACTCTCGCAGAGGAGGATGCTCTGTTTTACATCTCTCAATAATCTCATAATGACATCGGGTATGAAAAGGACATCCCGACGGAGGAGAAATGGGACTAGGCACATCTCCTTTTAAAATAATTCGCTTTTTATTGGTTTTAGGATCTGCTACCGGGATGGCCGATAAAAGAGCTTGGGTATAGGGATGTTTTGGACTTCGATATAAATCTTCACTTTTTGCAAGCTCCACAATTTCTCCTAAATACATGACCGCCACTCTGTTGCTCAGATACTCAACCACTTTTAAATCATGAGAAATAAAAAGATACGTTAGCCCCAATTTTTTTTGTAGATCAGACAGTAAATTAATGACTTGAGCCTGGATCGACACATCCAGGGCTGATACCGGCTCATCACACACAATAAATTCAGGTCTTAAAGCAATGGCTCTGGCAATTCCAATCCGTTGACGTTGCCCCCCACTAAATTCATGGGGATATCGGTTAATCACTTCCCCCCTCATCCCGACCTCTTCTAAAAGTTCTACTATCTTATCTAGTTTTTCTTTTCTGGTTTTTACTAAATTGTGAATAACCAGTGGCTCTCCAATAATATTTCCGACGGTCATTCGAGGATTTAATGAGGCATAAGGATCTTGAAAAATAATTTGCATATGTCGTCTGGCACGCCTTAACTCTCGAGAATTAAATTTTAAAATATTACTGCCTTTTAAAATTATTTCACCCCGAGTAGGCTCAATGAGTCGCAAGATAGCTCGTCCCAATGTAGATTTCCCACAGCCGCTTTCTCCTACCAAGCCTACCGTTTCTCCTTTAAAAATATCCAGCGTAATTCCATTGACGGCTTTTACGGTGGCCATTTCTCTTGAAAAAAGCCCTTTTTTAATGGGGAAATGTTTTACAAGATCTTTAATTTCTAAAAGTTTTTCATTTCCGTTCATACTTTTGCCTCGAAGCAACTTACCCAGTGTCCTGGTAAAATTTCTCGTAATTGGGGTTCTTCTTTCTTACAGTGAGGAACCTTTAAATAACAGCGCTCCTCAAAGGGACATCCCCCTTGAAGTTCCAAAATATTGGGTACCATACCAGGAATGGTTTGAAGTTTTTCTAGTTTTTCAGCCCCATGTCCTGCCATTTGTAATGAGGGAATCGATTTTAAAAGTCCAACGGTATAGGGGTGAAGTGGCCGTTCAAAAATTTCTGCAACCAATGCCTGCTCTACAATTTTTCCCGCATACATGACAATAACTTCATCGGCAACTTCTGCCACCACTCCTAAGTCATGGGTAATGAGCATAATAGACATGCCAAATTCATCTTGGAGTTTATACAATAAATCCAAAATTTGAGCTTGAATCGTCACATCCAAAGCTGTCGTAGGTTCATCGGCAATTAAAAGTTCTGGCTCACAGGATAACGCCATAGCAATCATCACCCGTTGCCGCATTCCCCCGCTCATTTGATGAGGATATTCATCTACGCGCCTTTCAGCAGAAGGAATTCCAACCAATCTTAGCATTTCAATGGTTTTATTTTTAACTTCTTTTGGAGACAGATCCTGGTGAAGAGCAATAGCTTCTTCAATTTGATTTCCGATGGTAAAAACAGGATTTAAGGAGGTCATGGGTTCTTGAAAGATCATGGAAATTTTATTTCCCCGAATGTCTCTCATTTCATGAAGGGGAATTTTGGTTAAATCTCGACCTTGATATAAAATTTGTCCCCCTGTAATTTTTCCCGGAGGTTCAGCAATCAACCGCATAATGGAAAGTGCAGTGACACTTTTTCCACAACCACTTTCTCCAACAATTCCTAAGGTTTTTCCTTTATAGATTTTAAAACTCACATCATCAACGGCTTTGAGCTCCCCCTCTTCAATAAAAAAAGAGGTCTTTAAATTTCGAATATCTAATAGAAGATCACTCATATAGCTTACCTCATGAAATACGAAATTCCCCCCCCTTTCGCAAGGACTATTTCAATTTTATTCAGACTCTTCTTCCCCCTTAAAAATGGGAGATGTTTTATGAGCACCCCTTAAATCAATCCACCGGGCTTGAGCAGGTTTTTCAATTTTAAAATGCATGGAAGAAAACTTGGGAGGATTTAAATCATATGCATCCCATCTCCACTCGACCGTGTCTTTTGTTTTCTTATCCGTCAACTTAAATCCTCGGGGATAAAACAATTTTAGTTCTTCCTTCTCCTTCACTTCATAAAAATCTAATTGAAAACGTTTATGGTGTTTAAAAAAATCATACGTCTTTTGAGAAAAATAAATAAGGCCAAATATGTTTTCTTCCGTCAATTCAAAAGGCAAAAATTGCTGCGTTACCTGTTCTTTGGCTTCTCCCACATAGTATTTCTCTTCCGGAATCACATAATAGGTCACTTTTCCCTGATAAATGGTTAACACACTTAAGGGAACACCAAAAAAATTTCCCGTTTCCATTCTTAAATGATCTGGTTTTTCACTCACCACTAAAACTTCTACAGAACCTTTTTTCTTGCCAAACGAAAAAAATACACGCGCAACTCCGCGAAAAGAATGGATTTTTTCTTGATTATGCTTAAATGCTGGAGACAACTCGGTTTCTTTAACTACCTCCTGAAGCGATGGCCCACATGCTATGAAAAGTAAGCAACTTACCCAAATAATGAATGTCATCCTGAACGAAGTGAAGGATCTCATCTTAAAGAACATCTAAAAAAGATAACTTATTTGTTTGTGGCAGGGAAGCGTTTTTTAATAATTTCTTCTTGGGAAAGATTTTCTATCTTTTGTTTAATAGAATCTACTATTTTTTTATCCACATTGGCTGGATTGGCTTGAGCCGCCTTTTGATAAAACTCATAGGCTTTGGCCAAATCTCCTAATTTCATATATACATCTCCCAAGTGATCTAAAATAACCGGTTCATCTGGTTTCATGGAGACTGCTTTTTCTAAAATGGATCTGGCTTTTTTATAATTCCCTCTTAAATAATACATCCATCCCAAACTATCTTCGATATATCCTTCTCCAGGCTTTAATTTCAAGGCAGCTTGAATCAGCTTTTCAGCTTCATCTAGCTTCATGTTATGGCTAACATAAGTATACCCCATAAAATTTAAAGCATCCGCATTGTTTGGATTTATTTTTAAAATATCCTGCATCACACTAATAGCCCTCTCAAAATCTCCCTGTTTGTCATAGATGGCTCCTAAATAGTATAAAATCCTTTCTTCTTTAGGAAACTTTTGGACCCCTTCTCGTAAAATTTTTGCCGCCTCATCATATTTTTCTTCCCGCTCGTAGACAGACGCCATTAAATCATAAAATTGATTTTGAAGTGGATATTTTTGAAGTGCATGTTTAATGATTTCCAGGGCTTCTTTATATCGTTTTTCTTCTCTTAATAAATATGCTTGGCGACTGACCGCATCTACATAGAAAGAAGAACTATCCGGAACTTGTTTTAATTCTTCCATAGCCTTGGAGAAAAGATTTAATTTCTCATAGGTCGCAGACAAATAATAATGAATTCTATCGGAATCTGGATATTGTTTTAAAAGCTCTTCAAATTCTAATTTTGATTTTTCGTATTGGCCAATTTCATAATAAATGAGGCCAATCCGCACCCGGTTATTCACATCTTGAGGATCTTGATATTTAAGATCCTCTAAAAGCCTCAAAGCCCTAGCATAATCTTTTTTTGCCAGCAAAAGCTGTACCGCTCGTCTTAACAGACGAACATTGGACGATCCTTTTTCCAAAACACCCATATAAATATCAATGGCCTTATCTACATTATCTTTGGTTTCATAATAAAGTCCCAAAGCGATTGCCGCTGATTGAAACGATGGGTTAATCTCTAAAGATTTTTTATAGTTACTGATCGCTTTAGACATTTGGCCTTTTTCTGAATATACCTGTCCCAAATAATAATAGGCTAAAAAAGACTGAGGCTCTATTTTAAGTAGCTTTTGGAGAGTTTGAATCGCATTATCGTATTTTTTTTCTTCTGAATACAGTGTGGCTAAGAAAATATAGGTTTTTTCATTTTCAGGATTTAATTTAATAGCTTTTGTATAATGATCTTCGGCTTTTTTATATTCTTTGGTAGCAGTATAAATCCCTCCCAACAAGAGATGTGCATTGAGTTCCTGGGGATTAAGCTCAATAGCTTTTTTAAGATAGGTTGTTGCAATTTCAAATTCAGATCTTTTTAAATATTCTTCTCCCAGCCGTGTATTTAAATAAGAAGAATCTGGATCTAATTTTAAAGCTTTCTTAAAATACTCAGTTGCTTCTTTTAAATCTCCCTTCTCACTGGCCAATTCTCCTAGTGAAAAATAAAATCCAGCTTTTTGAACATTGATATCTTCTTTTAAAGAACGAGATTTTCTAATCACCCCACCCACATCTTCATCATTGGAAGAAATCTGAAGAGGTTTATTTTTTTCCTTTAACCGAGTTTCTACATGATAAAAGATAAAACTGGCACACAGCGTAAAAACGCTCATCCACAGTGTTGCTCTCCATAGGATTTTTTTATTCACTCTGTAACCTCACTTGACAAAAAACGTTCCTTTGTCCTAGCTATGAATAGGGTGTGGAAGTGTAAAAGTCTCTGGTGTGCTTCCTGGACTTCAAATCCAGTGGCGGGGATAGTCACTATGTCCGCGGTGGGTTCGATTCCCATACACTTCCGCCAATCCTTTCTATTGTCTTTATCGGTATTTTTTACACTTTACTTAAGGAGCCGATTGGCATAAGTATGGGCAAAAGATGAGTACCCAACCCACGATTATTAAACGGTATCAAAATAGAAAACTCTATAATACAGAAAAAAGTTGCTATGTAACGCTCGATGATCTAGCAGAAATGATCCGTCGAGGAGAAGAAATTGTAGTGCTTGATAATCGCACCAAAAAAGATATTACCTCTAACACCCTGACCCAAATTATTTTTGAAACAGAGAAAAAATCAAAGAGTCTTCTTCCCATTCATATCTTAATCGATATTATTAAAGGCAATGGAGGATCGATTTCAACTTTTTTCCAAAAAACTATTAAGACAGGGGTTAAAGAATTTACTCAAGTCAAAGACGAAATCCAAAGACGTATTGAAGATGTCACAGGAAAAGTCCATCTCCACAAAGAAATCGCCCAGCTTCGTAAGAAGGTCAGCGACCTTCAAAAAAAGCTGAGCGAATACGAAGAAAATTCAAAGAACTAGAACTGCAATAAACTAAACGCCATGGCATTAAACACGTTTAGCCGTCCACCCGTCACGGTAATATCTTTCATCGAATCTACTGGATCTACCGTCTTAAAGATAAGATCTTTCAGATCGTACATACTTAAGGCTGGTTTATACGCCCAAATCAACGCCGCAGCTCCTGCCACATGAGGAGTTGCCATGGATGTTCCACTTAAATTTCCATAGAGATTATTAGGCACCGTACTAAATACAGCCACTCCCGGCGCAGCTAAATCAACAGTTGTTTTTCCATAGCTTGAAAAAGAGGCTCTTTGATCTAAATAATCCGTCGCTGCCACAGAAACAATATTTGCTGCATCGTAGCTTGCAGGATACATCGGGTTTTTATCGTTATCCGCATTGCTATTTCCAGCCGCGGCCACAAATAATACCCCTGCACGTTCAGCCGTTTTAATAGCATCTAAGAGCGCTTGAGAATAACCTCCCCCACCCCAACTGTTATTGAGGACTTTGGCTCCATTCATCACCGCATAGCTAATGGATCGAATAGCTGCATCGATAGATCCCCATCCATCTTTACTTAAAAATTTACAGGCCATAAGACTCACTTTGGGACTCACACCAATGGTTCCCAAGCCATTTCCGGCCAATGCTCCAATCGTTCCCGAAACATGGGTTCCATGACGATTATCATCAAAGGGATTATTGTTATTGCCCACAAAATTCCACCCATAAATGTCATCTACAAAACCATTGTTGTCATCATCAATACCATTGCCCTCAATTTCTTTCGGATTTTTCCATATATTGGCAGCTAAATCTTCATGCGTATAATCAATACCAGTATCGATTACACCCACCACAATTTCTCGACTTCCCGTTGTAAATTGCTCCCATGCTTTAGGTGACCCAATAAGACTAATCCCATAGCTTCGATCAAAAAAAGGATCGCCAAAGGGATTGGGAGTGGGGTCTGGATTATCTGGCAAAGGACGAGGAGGGAAAATGCCTCCATTAATATATACCAAATGATTAGGCACCGCATATAAAACGCCCGGAGTGTTTTGATAATACGCCAAAGCTTCTTCTACACTTTGCCCTTGAGGTAATTTTACCAATTCCAAATTTGGAACAATAAAATGATTATCCGCTATTTCACCTCCCATTTGAGAGCGAATCAAATCGCGTTCTTCGGGAGCCGTTGCACTCAAATAGCGTACTAAAATTTCTCCTTCTTTATAAGGATGATCCACAATATCACTTGGGAAATCCTCCATTTGAGAAAAACTATTTTGAGAGGAGATCAAACATGAGAATACGATTAGAAACAAATACCCTTTTTTCATATATCATTCACCTTTCCGTGCCACTTTCAAAGACCTTGTCGGTTATGGATGTAAAAAGTTTAAGATTTTTTTTAAAAAAGTGTTAACTAAAGAGCTCACTGACGGAAGCACCTTCATGAACACGGCGAATGGCCTGGGCTAAAATAGAGGCAATGGATAAAATTTTTATTTTTTTACTTCTAGCTTTAAGAGGAACTGTGTTGGTCACAATTAATTCTTTTAAAGGAGATTGAGTTAGTTTTTTTTCTGTGCTTTGAGCAAAAACAGCATGCATGCAAACCGCCAAAATATCTTTGGCTTTTGCTTTTTTTAATGCTGAAACCGTTTCAAAAAGAGTAGATCCCGTTGTAATTTCATCATCAATCACAATGGCATTTTTACCCAATACATCTCCAATAATAACTCCCATTTTTACTTTTTGATTTTTTTTATCTCGCCTTTTATCCATAATGGCTAAGGGAAGATCTAATTTCTTAGCATAAAAACGGGCCCTATGAAGTCCACCCACATCTGGAGAAACAATAACGGTATTACTTAAATCCTTTTTTCTTAAGTACTCTTCAACGACTGAAATAGACAGTAATTGATCTGCAGGAATTCTCGAAAAACTTAAAATCTGAAGGGCATGTAAATCCATGGTTAAAAGCCGTTCTGCTCCCGCCGTTTGTAAAAGATCTGCCACCAGGCGTGCGGTGACAGGGATTCTAGGCTGATCTTTTTTATCGGATCTTACATAGGGATAGTAAGGAAGAATGGCTGTAATTCGAGCAGCAGAGGCGTATTTAGCCGCATCAATCATAAGCAGGAGTTCCATGAGCATATCGTTTACTGGCCTAGAAGAGGTTTGAAGAATAAAAACATCATCTCCGCGGATGGATTCTTCAATACGGCAAAAAAGATTGTCATTGGGAAATCGAGTCAAGGTAACAGGCGTAAGTTTTATCTTTAAGAGTTTAGCAATTTCTTGAGCCAGTTCTGGATGACTACTCCCAGCAATAAGTTTTATATCCTTTACTCCATTCATACGAACTCCAATACGCTTATCGGAAAAATAAAATTTTACTTGATTATTCATCCGAAGACATAGAGGATCCTGCAGGGAAGATGAAAGATATTTTTTTAGAAAAGCGCCTTCATTTCATTACAGGCAAAGGAGGAGTGGGGAAAACCACCGTTGCAAGGCTACTTGCCTTAAAAGCAGCACAAGCGGGGAAAAAAGTTCTCCTCGTAGATTTAGATCCTGAAAGTGATATTTCAAACCAAAAATTAGGTCCCCATATTGATAGCCTGTGTGTAACTCCCCGAGCTTCCCTTCGCGAATATATTATTCGCCAAATTAAGATTGCCCCCCTCTATCGCCTCGTTTTTGAAAATAAAATCATGAATTTCTTTTTAGATGCTGCTCCGGGGATAGATGAAATTGCTGTCATTGGAAAAATATTTTATTTAGAAGAAGAAAAATTAAAAAATAATATTAGATGGGATACGATTATTGTCGATACCCCTGCTACAGGACATGGTCTTTATCTTTTTAAAAGTCCAAAAGTATTTTTAGAAATCGCCCAAATTGGCCCCATTGCTAAAAAAGCACAAGAACTTTTAACCATGCTTTCTGACCCCAAGCGTTCTTCTTTTCATATTGTAACCCTTCCAGAAGAACTTCCTATTCAAGAAACCATCGAGCTTTATCAAGAAATAAAAAATCTTGGACTCCCTTTTGGAAAAATTTTCTTAAATAAAATACTCCCTTCTTTTAAAACCATTAAAACAACCGCAATTAGCCAAAAATTAAGTCCTCCTACCTTTCAAAAATTAGAAAAAACTCTTTTAAAATATAAGACCAGAATAGAAATCCAAACTTCCTATCAAGAAATGCTCAAAAAAGAATTGTCCCAGGAAGATCCCATGCTTATCCCATGGTTTTTAAATGGGAAATTTGACCTATGATTGAACTTAAAAAAATGACAGTAGTGGTTGGAACAGGAGGAGTAGGAAAGACCACCCTGTCTTCTGCCTTGGCCGTTAAAGAAGCTTCTCTTGGGAAAAAAACATTGGCCTTAACCATTGATCCCGCCAAACGCTTAAAACAAGCACTATCTAAATCTTCTCTAAAAAATCTAACCGTCATGACACTGGATACCCGCCAAACGTTTGATGCTCTCGTTCAAAAATATTCTCCCTCAGAAGAAGCAGCGCATCGAATTTTAAATAATCGACTCTATCAATATGTTTCAACCATGATGGCTGGCACTCAAGAATATATGGCTTTAGAAAAACTTTATGAACTTCATGAATCAAACGCCTATGACACCATCATTTTAGATACCCCTCCTTCTAAACACATTTTAAGTTTCTTGCAGGCACCAGACCGCTTGGCTCATTTTTTAGATGAAAATATTTTAAAATGGTTCTTAAAACCCACTCTTTCTGGATCTTCTCTTATCTTTAAATTCATTGATCGTTTAACAGGATCAAAATTACTTCATGAACTGTCTGAATTTCTCTTAAGTCTTGAATCTCTTTACAAAGGCTTTAAGGACCGCTCTTTGAAAGCCAAAGAAATTTTACATAGTCCGAATACACTTTTTTTATTAGTCACAAATCCCGAACGATCTGTCTTTGATCAAGGCGTTGTTTTTTATAAAAATTTACACGCCCTTCATGTTTCTCTAGGAGGAATCATTATTAATCGAGTTGCTCACTCTTTTCAGCTCTCTCCCCAAGAACAAAAAGAATTCAACAAATTAAAATTAGAAAATCTGTCTCAAGATGAAAAAACAGTTTTAGATATCTTCGAGCAGTACCAAATGCTTTCTCAACGAGAAAAAGAAGAAATTCAGTATTTTAAAGAAAAAATAAATTTTAAATCTGCGCGATTTCCCTTAATTGAAATCCCCTTTTTTGAAGAAGACATTTATGATATAAAAGGATTAAATCTTTTAAATCTTCACTTATTTAAATGAAACTTTTTCAGGATTTTAAATCTGGTTTTATGGCTCCTTTTCAAGGCATCCGCTTTCTGTTTAAATTTCCTTCTCTTTTAAGACTAGCCCTTATCCCTTTTCTCATTAATATTCTTTTATTTATAGGTTTGATCTTTACTCTTTATAAAAATTTTGAACCTCTTATTGCTCTTCTGATTACAAAACCAGAAACCTGGTATTGGGTTGTTCTCTACTATATTTTTTACGCCGTAGCGCTTGTTCTACTTTTAATTTTAGGAACTCTGATTTTATGTCTTATTGGAAATATTCTAGCTTCTCCTTTTCATGAATGGATAGCCCAAAAAGTAAAAACCATTGTAAAAGGCGATGTCATTGATGCACCCTTTTCTTTTGCATTCGCCTTAAAAGAATTTAGGCGAATTTTTGTAACTCAGTGTAAAAAACTTTCTCTCATCGTAATTTTAGTACTTTTTTCCTTATTTTTAGTCTTAATTCCAGGGGTGGGGATTTTTTTAAGTGGGTTTATTTCTCTTCTTCTACTCACGCTTCAATTTATGGATTTCCCATTTGAAATCGAACGATTAAGCTTTTCACAGCAGCTTCATTTTTTTTTCCATTCTTTTTTTGCATGGATAGGGTTTGGTCTGGCTATTTCTTGCCTTCTCACCATCCCTCTTTTAAATCTCTTGGTCCTTCCGGTCGGAGTTATTGGTGCCAGTTTACTATACTATAAAGATTAATTCGTGGCGGCTTGGGGCTTGGGAGGAAGAGCGTACATTTGGTTAAAGATAGCGTAGGATTTTAAATAGGAAATACCTTGCTGTAATTGATAGTCGTATTTAATGATTTCTTCTTGGGTCAACTGAGGCTCTGGTTTGGTTTCTTCGTCTTTATTATTATTTTCCTCTTCTTTTTGGCCTTCTTTTTGTTCTCCTTTAAAATGTCTGGGAAGATCAGCCTCTCTCCATCCTTGTTTTTTACCCACTCTTTTTTGCTCTTCTTCTTTTAAAATTTTGGGATCTAATTGCTCAACCACAATGTCTGGATCTAAGCCTTTTTCCTGAATAGAACGCCCCGAAGGCGTATAGTATTTGGCAACGGTGAGTTTTAATCCAGATTTGTCATCGAGCTCAATCACCTGTTGCACAGATCCTTTTCCAAAGGTTTTGGTTCCCACCACCACGGCTCGTTTGTGATCTTGAAGAGCTCCCCCCACAATCTCAGAAGCAGAAGCAGAAGATCCATTCACCAAAACCACCATGGGCACATTCTTCCACGTTCCTGATTTATGGGCATATTCAATATCTTTATTTTCTTTATGCCTCCCGATCGTAGAAACAATAATTCCTTTTTCTAAGAAAAGATCAGAAACCCCCACGGCTTGATCCAAAAGTCCACCTGGATTATTTCTCACATCTAAAATAAGTCCCTTTAATCCCACTTTCATTTGATTGGACTTAGATTGATATTTTTGGGCATCGTTATCTAATTTTTCAAGCGCCTTTTTTAAATCACTAGCCGTTTGTTCTTGAAAGTTTGCAAGCCTTATATATCCATATTCATTTTCTAACATCGAAGATTTTACAGATTGAATTTTAATAATATCTCGAACAATTGTAAATTTTTTGGGCTCTTTAAGTCCCTCTCTCATAATATAAATCGTCACCGGTGTCCCTTTTTTCCCGCGCATTTTAGAAACCGCTTCAATTAAATTCATTTTATCGGTAAACTCATTTTCAATTTTAACAATCTTATCATTGGATTTAAGTCCAGCTTTAAATGCAGGCGTTCCTTCAATAGGAGAAATAACGGTTAAAATTCCATCTTTAATGGTAATTTCAATCCCCAACCCCCCAAATTGGCCCGAGGTATCCACCTTCATTTCTTTAAAAAGTTCAGGAGTTAAAAAATTGGTGTGAGGATCTAACGAAGAAAGCATGCCATTAATGGCTCCATAAATAAGATCTTGAACCTTTACTTCCTCAACATAATTATTTTCAATATAGTTTAAAACTTTAAGTAAAATTCCAATTTTTTCATATTGACTGGTGGGAGATTTTGTCGCTGAAACTTGAGAAACTAAAAAACTTCCTAAAAAAATTCCTGCGAGAAGAGAACTAAAAATAATAAAAGTCAGGAATAATTTTCGAGATTTTCTCATGATATGTCTCTACAAGATACGAAAAATGGTGCTTAAATGTCAATTCGAATATGATTTTCTTAAGCTTTTAACCACCGTTGCGATGACTTCTAACTTTTTCTTGGCTTCTTCTACGGTTCTTGTCTTTAATCCGCAGTCTGGATCTACCCAAAGCTGCCTGGCCGGTATGACATCTAAGATTTGTTCAAGACGCGCTTTCAATGTAGATTCTGCTTCAATTTCATGGGTATGGACATCAACAATCCCAGCAGTTAAGTCTTTAGGAAAGCTTCTTTTCTTAAAACAATTTAAAAGATCATTTTCGCTATTAGACATTTCTAAATCAAAATTTTCTACTGGGATTTCTGTCATCTCTGGATAGATTTTCTCAAAATCTCCATAGCAAATATGTGTAAAAAAGTAGGCTGGAAGTCCTTCGGTCACCACATTCATCGATTGAATGACAAGCGGCAATTCAGAAGGCCTCACCGAACAGGCAGGTTCATCAATTTGAATTAATTTTGCTCCTGCTGAAATTAAAGCTTCTACTTCTTTCCGAATGACCTGAGCTAGCGCCATGCAGGTAGCTTCTCTATCCTTATAATACTCATTAAAGGACCAATCCATAATGGTATAAGGACCTGTCAGCATTCCTTTCATGGGTTTTTGAGTCATCGCTTGAGCTTTTTTCCACCAATCTACCGTCATCGGTTTTTCCCACACCACAGGAGCTGTAATGACCGGTTTTCGATAATATCGATTGCCATAGGAACGCACAAAACTGCTTTGGGAAAATCCTTTAAGCTCCTCTGCAAAATAAGCCACCATATCTCCTCGATACATTTCTCCATCCACCAAAACATCAATGCCGATATTTTCTTGAAACTCTATCCACTCTCGGGTGGCTTTTTCTTCTAAGGTTTCAAGTTCTTTTCGTGTTAGCTCTCCTTTTACAAATCTGGCCCTGGCTTTTTTAATATACTCTGGCTTTGGAAAGCTACCAACAGAGGTTAAAGGGAAAAGAGGAAGTTCTACTCCCAAATTTTTTAGTTTATCTTGAGTATGCATGATTAATCTCCTCCAAAAGTTTTAATTTTTTAATGGCTTTATCTTGAGGTAAATATTCCAACCCACAAGAAGTCGTTACATAAACGGTTTTATCTTGAGCCACCTTTTTTTCTAACGATTTTAGTTCGTGAACCACTTCTTTTAGATTTTCTAACTTCGTATTACGCCCATCCAAAAATCCTAATGCTAAATCTTTTTGACTTCCTTCTTTACGAATAAGATCTAAGAGAGTGGGAGAATAAGTAACATCCACTCCTAAAACATCCACGGGCAATTCTTGTAACCGGGCATAGAGAGGAGCCACATCTCCAAAATAAGTGGTAAGCCATATTTTAGCCTTGCCCTTTTGGCTACATAATTTTTCAAAAAGTCCGCTAAGCCATTTCCAATCTGGACGTTGCAGAAAAAATCCAGGCTCATCAATTTGAATATGATTGATGCCACTGTCGGCCAAGTCTTTAATTTCTTCGGCCAATACCTGAGCCAAAGCTTGGGCCACTTCCCGAGAAGTTTTATAAGCAGGGGTAGAGATTTTTGAAAGCACCGCCAAGGTATAAGGTCCTGTTAAAACCACTTTAGTTTCACCCTTTGCAGTATGGCGTTTTAAAAATGCTGCCTCTTCTTTTAATAAAGATGATTTTCTTAAAATAGGCCCCGTAATTTCAGGTTGTCTAAAATAAAAGTTCGTATCAAAAAAACGAAGAAGGCCTCCAATTTTAACTCCTTCTAAATTTTTCATGATGTGAGAAATAGGATCGTTCCATAAAATAAGACCATCAGTAACAACATCTAAATGGGCCTTCTCTTGTTCTTCAATAGCCTCCCGAGTAACATCTTGTTGAACTTTTACCACTTGGAAAGTACTAATTTTTTTACGATCAAATAAATGATACGCCTGCCTTAATTTATGCTGTTCATCTGTTTCGCCAATTTTAGGGTAATGACTATGATTAGCTGACTTTAATTTCACGCTTTAACTCCTTTGTTATTTTTTTTAAACTTTCTACGCCTTGCTTTTCCATTTCCAACGATAATTTCCCTGTCCCACAGGCAAGACTAAACAACGAACGGTTCAATATAGTAAAAACCTCTTTTCTTTTCAAATCTTTATTTTTAAGCCTTTCTATAAAATCATCTCCTACCCCACCCCACATAATCCACCCTCTTTTTAAAAATTGAAATAAAGAAGGCAAATCTTCAAAAATGGCCTCTCCCACTTCTTTCATATCAAAATTAACCATGTCAAACTCACTTTGAAAAATATCTTGAAATAATTTTTGAGACCACTGATTACAGGAATGCACTCCAAAAAATCGTGTAGGGTTTTTTAGTTTTCTTACAAGAGGATTTAAAACGGTTAAAACCTCCTGGCTATTTCGATGGGTTAACATGGGCTCATCGAAAAACACTAATAATGTCTGATGGCGAAATTTTTCTAAGAGCACACTCACTTTATAATATAAAAACTCATTTAGATACGCACAAAGGGGTGGATGATCGCTTAAAAGTTGTTTATCGGAACATAGTAACGTATTGGCAATCGTATAAGGACTGGTAATTTGAAGCTTTATAAGAGGAACTGAATCCGCTTTTTTTATAAAAAGTGGCAGTGCTTTATAAAATGAAAAAGAAAATTTTTTATTTAAAAGATTTTCTGGATTAAATTTTTCTACATCAATAAAAGCCTGACTTGGGGTTAAGACAAATCCCGGAAAATCCTCCAAAAATTGATACACCATGTGTTCTTGAAGGGATCGCTGAGGAAGTTGTGGTAAAAAAGGAATTTCATACGCTTGAAACACGTACTCAACGGCTTCTTTAGCCGATGTAAATGGCAAAGACCCTACACCTGTAAAGACCCCAGGAGTAATCACTCTTTAAATTCTTCGTTTTTCTTTCGAAAATCCTCTCTTAAGAGAGTTACAAGATTTTGATATTGTTGATAGTCTTCCCAATAGCGCCTTTCCATTAAACCCATTTCACTGACTTCATTATTATTCCACCTCTGCAATAAATAATAAATCATGAAAAGACGTTTATTGGCATAATCTTTCATCGTGAGAGTAAAGGCCTCGTGAGATACTGCCAATTCTTCTTTATTAGAACTGGCCCGAAGAGCGCGTTCAAACGTATAAAGAGCCTGCCTTGATTCATCATCTGAAATCCCTAGCTGTCCTTCGTAGTCTCTCACCATATGTCCTTTTAAGGTATCTCCAGTAAAGATATAAAGCGCAGGATCTGTAATATAATCTGACAACACCGTATAAATCACATCATGCGCTTCGGGGATATCAGAATAAACTCGATGTCCCACATCCAATGCAAAAGCTCCCCAGGCTAAATATCGAAATACCGCCCGTTGACTGACCATGGGCAAATAGTAAAGGGAGGTGGCCGTTACTTCAGAAACTGTTTTTTGAACGGCATCAATACGTTCATATTTATCCACCGCTGAATAAATTTGAATAAACCCTTCGGTTAAATCTGCTGCCATCGTTAAAATAAGTGCAATTTTAAAATAACGATCATTGGTGGTAAGCCATTTCCCAGTTTTACTATTGAGCGATTTTGCAATCAATGCAGCTAATCGCTTATTTTCAAGTACTTTGGTAACAACGGAACCCGCACCCAACACTAAGTTTCCTGCAATTCTTACAGGATAGGCTGTAAACTTCATATACCAGGCACTGGCCGCACCCAATCCTTTTAAAAAGGTTGCAAATTCAATAACCGCTGGACCAAACTGACTGGCCGTTGGATAAAGTTCAATAAATTTTTTCAAATAAATAATATAACGAATATTCATCATGGCAGGGCCATGAGTTAAATTCGATGTCACATAGAGTGCTGCTTTCCCAAGAGTGGAATTTACTTCTTCTTCAACGGACAATCCCAAATCTGCCTGATCTTGAAGAACCTCTTTTAAAAAATGAGACTCTTCTGGTTTATAATCATATTCTCCCACTTTAAGCCGCAGTTTTACTCCTTGTAAAAAATCATTAAGCTGGGGGTCACTATAAATGGAATCCGGATTGGCAATAATTTGCATGAGCATGGCCCATGGCTCAAATTGATTTTGAAGTCTTACAACTTTAAATACATCTTCAATTTCTGTCTTTGTGGCTCCCAGCAAATTTCCTAGAGATTGCAATGTACTTCTTAAAAAATCTAACTGCTGCTTGGCTTCTTCTGGCGTCAGCATCACTGGCCTTACAATTTGCCCCTGAGATCCCGGTTCTCCCGGTTGCCCTTTGATCCCTGGAACTTGCGGAGGAACTTTTTTAGGATCTGGCTTAGGGACAGGTGGAAAACGAGGATCGTCAATAACCCCACTGGGAGCTGTCTCTGTTTTTAATACATTTTCTTTAACATACCCATAAATATCAAAACTATAGGAGCTCTTATCGGGAAAAATAATTTCTCCCTCATCTTCAGCGCCTGGGAAAAAATAAGTTTGTAATAGCCCTTTAATTAGCGGCACTTCACGGTCATAAGACACATTAAGCCGGGCATGATTGGCCATCAATGCTTCGATAATACGAAGTTTAGCCACCACAAACGGCCAATCTAAAATTCGTGTTCTTACAGAACTAACAGGAAATTCGGCATCAATTTCTCGTTTGGCCAATTTCAAATGATCTCTAACATATCGCCCTTCCAAATCAGAGGCCAAAACCTCTCTTAAAAGCTCACTTACTTGAAGCCAATTGGAGTGATCATCAATGAGTTTCAACGCTTCATAGAGTTTTGCATTATTACTTTTTAAATAAACCTGTTGGTGGATAGGCTTTTGAGGAATATCTCCCTCTTGTTCAGGAGCCGCTTCTACTAAAGCAATAACCGGATTCATGAGTAAAGAGAGACTTAAAACCCAGATTAAAAAAAACTTTTTCATCATACGAACACCTCCAAAGCTGATTTTTGGTAAGTGTTACAAAGCAAAGCTCATGCCAAATAAAAACATGAACTAAATCAATAGGTTTAAAAAATAAAAGCAGAGAAATTGAAAAAATTACAAAGAAAGATTTACGATTTGTTTAATCCATGGACAATTTAAGGTCTCATCTCGCGAAGTAAACTTCTTAAAGGCCCCTTTAGGATCTCTGAAGCTTTTTCTTTATCAAAAATAAATTCTAATGCGCTTTCTTCTACCCAACGACCTTCTTGCATACGTTGGAGTACGAGCTTAAAAGAACCATCTTCTAAAATCGTAAGCTCTCTTTCTAAAAAGGGAGCTCTTTCATCCCACAAAATATGGTTTAATTCAGGCCTTGCTTCCAACATACATTTAGCCAAAGGAGATTCACGATTTAAAAGCTGTCGACGGATAATTTGATGTGCCAAATAAACATTTCCATTTTGATTACCTTCAAAGGTAATGAGCTTTCCTTCTTGTAAATCAATAGAAACACTTAAACGATCAATGAGATCATTTTGCCGATTTAAAAAACGAATGGTAATATACCGACTCCGTGCACCCACACTTGCATTAAAATGAGCAATATAAGGTCCCATCATTCTGTCTCGATAACTTCGAAGTTGTGTCCTCGTATTCGCCTCCACAATTTCAGCATACTCAGGCTCTTGATAGGCAATCATGCTGCGAATCACAGGGGTATAAATAACACTTAAGCTTCCATCTGGATGTCGGACTAAAGAAAAAGCCCGTCCAAATCCCATTCTGTGACTCACATGTTCTTCAGGAGATTTTGGCAGTGCTTCTCCCCATTCCAAGACTTCCATCTCTCCTTTTAATGCCTCAATATCTAACTGAGATGAATAAGATTTCTTAATCCAGGTTGTCTCTCGACTTACCCAGAGTAAATTCACTTTCCAAATGTCTAAAGGCACTTTGACAGATCGACTAAATTCTTTGTCTGAAGAAAGTAAAGATTTGCTAAACAATTCTATTCGTTTTACTTCTTCATCGGACAAAATCATTCCCAATTGTTTTTGAAAATAAGTTTTCCGTTCATTAAAATCAACGGGCCATGCCGTTTTATCTTCCCCCAATAGTGAAAATAAACGATCCACTAAAAATCGTTCTGTTAAGTGCGACGCCTCTTCTACCCATCTGCCATTCACCACCGCTGATATTTGAACTCCCCTTGGATCTTCTGTAAAAATTCTATTCCGCCACAAAGAGGAATTGGCCACTTTTTCTATTTTTTGATTCAGTGTCAAAGGTGGTTCTTTACCCTGCTCAAATTGATCCGACAATAAAAGTCGAATAAACAATTCTTTGAGTTGTTCAGGCTGTCTTTGTTCTTGAGAATACAATAGCGGAGAGAAAAAGAAAAAAAACATTACCGGCAGGAAAAAACGCTTCACAACCATGGAACCTCCTTTTTTTTCTTAAATGCGAATGCCCAAATCAAAGTAAGGAAGCATTGACATTCCAGAAATCGCTGTCGTCTTAAATGTAAGTCCAAGTTTCAAAAATAATGACGACCACGTCCACAGGTGGCTGGCTCCAAGACTAAATTTATGCACTTTTAAATCATACCCTGTCCCTACCAACACTGTTCGTTTGTCATCAAACCGATACTCTACATCATTTTCAACATTGGTCAGCTTTCCTTTCATGGTCGGTCCTCGATTGCTGCTTAAAAAATCCCCCTGCAAAGAAGTGTTGTTGAGATTTAAATGATACAATACAACCTCACTTAACCTTACAGAGGCAGTTGCTCCAATGAAGTAACGATACAGAGCTGAGTTTTGAACTTCAGGCAATTGCTCAAGCGTAATGTAAAACATCCCCGCTCGAGCAGAAACGGCGATGGGATCTGCTCTAAATATCCTAACCTTTCCAAATAAATTCCACGACCCTAAAAGATCGTATAAAGGAACGGTTTCAACGGATAAGTTATCCCACAGACCATAGCTCACTTGCCGTAAGCTCAACAAGAGCTCACTCCGATTCACTGTATAAGCGGTATCGCCTAGGTGAGCCTGAGTAAGATCTCGTCGATGAACAAGGGTAGAGGAGGAAGCGGCTAGAATAGGTCCCGTCAAAAGCCCCCCCAATATCAGAATCAAGACAAAGTGCTTTATTTCCCCCATAGTTTCAAGCCGATTGGCTATGCAAAAGTATGGCCAAGATGTACAGTGTAAAAAATATTGTCATTTCAATAAGTTAGACATAAAGGAAGGGCCTAAAAATGCCCAAAGGCTTGACAACGTCTAGAAACTAAACAGAAAATGTCATTCCTGGCTTGACTAGGAATCTATTTTCGAGAAATAGTAGAGGTTTCTTTTTTCTCAACCAAAACCACATCCTTATTTAACGACACAGGAAGTGTCCCATAAGGCCTCAAAATCCCCGATAGTACTTGAGCAGTAGCATGAATAAGTTCTTTTTCCATCCCATAGCTACACACATAGGCAGAAACATGTTTTAGTTTTCTTAAAAAATACGGCGAACCAAAAGAAATCACCGCAATAGGTTTTTCAATTGTTTGAGACAGCTGATTAATAATATCTAACTGAGAGGGATGTGTTACTCCAAAAATAAATAAATCATACCGTTCTTTGCGCTGAGTAATTTCTGAAACCGTCGATTCAATTTGGGAAAGTGTGGGACGGGCGGGCATTAATTGTAATCCCGTACGTTCATAGAAAAATTTAAAATCACGATAAAAATTATCGAGCGGAGTAATTAATAATACACGTCTGGTATCTTCTTCTTGAAGAGGGAAAATCCCTCCTTCATTTGTCACAACGGTCACCGCATGATCTGCAATTTTTTGAGCCAAGTTTTTATGAAGTGTATTTCCCAACGTTTCTGCAAGTGCAGGTCCTCGGTGAGGTTCAAAAATTCCTCGTTTTAGTTTCAACTTTAAAATTCTTTTAACGGATTGATTAAGCCTTTGCTCACTTAATTTTCCTGTTTTTACAGCTTCCAACAATGTTTTAAAAACTTCATATTTTTTATTCTTCGTCCAACTGACCATCACCATATCCGCCCCTGCCAAAATAGCTTTTAAGGCTGCCTCTCCTATTCCATAGTCATTTTGAATCGACTTCATTTCCAAATCATCTGTAATAATCACTCCTTCAAAATTCATTCGGTTACGAATAATATTGGTTAATAAATTATATGAAAAAGTGGCAGGAATTCCTGAGGGATCTAGCCCTGGAACAGAAATATGGGCTGTCATAATGGCATCTAAGCCATTTTCAATGGCTCTTCTAAAAGGGATTAAATGAAATTTTTCAAGATCCTCTAAATTTTTTTGAAGGACAGGAACCGTATAATGAGAATCTTGGATCGTATCTCCATGCCCTGGAAAATGCTTAGCCGTGGCTACGACGCCTTGCGATTGAAGCCCTTCGATGTACCACATTCCCAATTGCGAGACGAGTTCTGGGCTCTCACCAAAAGACCGAATCCCAATAACACTATTTTCTTCATTCGTATTAATATCCAAGACCGGAGCTAAATTCATGTTAATCCCCATCGCTGACAAATCTAGTGCTGTCATTTTTCCCGCCATAAACGCAAATTGAGGTGAACGTGTGGCACCAATGGCCATCGCCGAAGGCAAAATTTGTGTATTTTTGCGAATTCTGGCCACCGATCCGCCTTCTTGATCCACGGCTATAAAAAGAGGAGTTTGATGTTCTAAACGGGAAATCTGCTGAAGATCCAATACAAATTCTTTGACTTGAAGAGGATGGGTTACATTATGAGAATAAAAAATAACCCCTCCTAATTTTAAATCTTTCACCAATTTTTGAGTTTCAGGAGTTAGATGCTTATCTTTTACTCCCACCATCAAGAGTTGCCCCACCTTTTGAGCTAAGGTCATATTAAATAGCATCTCTTGAACAGAAGGCGATTCTTCAGACTGAAATACTAAAGAAGTATTGGATGCATACCCATTATTGAAGATAAAACAGCCTAGGCTAATGAGAATATAAAGCTTCTTCATGTTTTGACTCCTTCTTTACTGTACGTATCGTCAAAACAAAAAGAATTCTTGAGCCTGATTTTTAAGGGTTTGAAGAGAGCGCTGGAGATCTCCATCAAATTCTATAGGCTCACCACAAATAATTACCGCTTTTGAAAAAGGGATAGGAAACCACATATGATCCCAGCTTTTATGAAACACAAATTTATGTTTGGCGTTACAGGCAACTGGAATAATGGAATAATGCCCTTTATGAGCAATATAGGTCACTCCTGGTTTTACTTCATGACGCGGTCCTTTGGGACCATCCACAGCAAAGGCCAAATCTCTCCCTCGCATTGCATTTAAAATTTGCTCTAACGTTTCTGGCCCAAAATGACGCGTAGAACCTCTCACCATTTTAATCCCAAGGAGAGTTAAAAGACGTGCAATGAGTTCCCCATCTTTACTTCGGCTGGCCATGCTCACAAAACCTCTGAATGCATACCGCAGGGCAAGAATGGGAATGTCTTCATGCCAATGAGCATAAATATAGGATTTTTTGCGATCTCTTTTAAAGTGCTTTAATCCTTCAGGTGTTTGCTGAAGAAGTTGAATGCGAATGGTCAGCATGTATGGATATAAAACCAGGGCAAGAACAAGAGGAAAAATCCATCTCCAAAAAAAATTTTTAAGAAACTGCATGATATTTAAAGTTATTTTCTTATATCTTAATAAAATACATCTTGCAATTTGAGACATCCTCCATTAAGTTTACGCCACTCTTTAAGGAGGTTTCTGGATTGAGTAACAAAGATTTAATCACCTCTCATCTCACGATGGTGAACGAGGTCGGGCGAAAAATCCTCACCACCCCAAACATTGAAACTCTTTACACCGAAATCACCAACATCCTTCAACAAACCTTTAATTTTCATCACCTCTCTCTTTGGATTTATGATGTTAAAACGCAAGAAGCTATTTTAAAAGCCAAATCTGGTGTTGCCCCCTATCAAGATGAAATTGGCCAAAGACGATCTATGGATATTGGCATTATTGGATGGTGTTTAAAAAGTGGAAAAACCATTTTGGCCAATGATGTTACTCAAGATCCTCACTACTATCACTACCCTGGTCTTCAAACAAAGTCAGAACTCTGTGCACGCATTAAAATTTATGACCAAGTCATTGGAGCGCTAAATGTGGAAAGTGATAAATTGAATGCTTTTGAGGAAAGCGATGTCACCGTTTTAGAAACAACGGCTGATCTTTGTGCCTTAGCAATTTATCTTACCAATTTTAATAAAGAACTTGAGCATCAGGTTGAAGAAAAAACGGCTGAGCTTAGAGCTGCAAATGAAAAAATTATGCAGCAACAACAACTTTTAAAACATGAAAATAAATCTTTAAAATCTTTTATTGATCAAAAAATTCCTTCTTTAAAAATCATTGGCTCTTCTAAGCCTTTAATGCAGCTTTTAAGTATGGTCGATAAAATTGCACCCACACAAGCCACCGTTTTAATCCAGGGAGAAAGTGGAACGGGGAAAGAACTCATTGCCCACCGCCTTCATGATATGAGCGATCGAAAAAATGCTCCCTATGTCACTATTAATTGCGGTGCCCTTCATGAAAATCTTTTAAAAAGTGAACTTTTTGGACACGAAAAAGGCTCTTTTACCGGCGCTCACGCATTAAAAATTGGCCTTGTAGAAACCGCCCATGGAGGTACGCTCTTTTTAGATGAAATTGGAGAAATGGGAAAAGAAATGCAGGCTAAACTGCTTCGGTTTTTACAAGAGGGGGAATTTTATCGCATTGGTGGAAAAAAACCTTTAAAGGTCAATGTCCGCGTCTTGTCTGCGACCAACAAGGATTTAGAAACAGAGGTTAAGGAAGGTCGTTTTAGAGAAGACCTTTATTATCGCTTGAATACCATTACCCTTCGAGTTCCTCCGCTTCGAAAACGCTTGGATGACATTGATCATCTTGTTGACCATTTCTTAAAATCAGATTTATGGGGAGAATCTAAAGTTAAAAAAATATCATCAGAAGCACAAGAACTTTTAAAACAATATGACTGGCCAGGCAATATTCGAGAACTTCAAAATGTGCTTGAACGACTTAAAATTTTATCAGATGGCGACACAATTACGGTAGAAGATATGGCAACCCACATTAAATTTTCGAATAAAGCCGCTGTTGAAACTTCTGATTATCTTTCTGTTACCGCTTTATACGAGCTTGAAAAATCTCATATTTTAAAGACTCTTGAATATTTCCAGGGAAATAAAACCAAGGCCGCCAACGCCCTAGGAATTACCATTAAAACGCTTTACAATAAACTCAGCCGTTACGATAACGTTGTTACTCATTAACGGCATAGCCTGTGTTTTGATCCAACTTGGATTATTTCTAATCCTTTCTAAACTTCCTACTCCTGCCGATGCTCTCTTGCTTCAACTTACTTTTTCGAAAGAAACATTTACTCACATTGCTCAAACATGGGGGATAGAAGGAACCCATATTTATCTGAACCATTATTATTTGGATATGATGTACCCTATTTTTTATTCGCTTTTTCTCTCAGGCATTCTTAAAAAATTTTCTTCCACTTCTATTATTTATCTTCCTTTTATAGCCTGTGCTTTTGACCTCATTGAAAACACCTGCCACATTCTTCTTCTTACTTCTGGAAATTTTTCTTTCTCACTTATTATTCTAGCGGCTCTTTGTGCCTGGATAAAGTGGATCATTCTTCTCATTACTCTAATTCTAGTATTTTTATTCTGGAAGAAAAGCCCATCCCCTCCATATTGACTTTCTATTCTTTTTCCAATATATATCCCCCGCATGTTCATTCGTTTTTTAATAATTTTTGCACTCCTCTTATCTTCTCATTTTTTAAATGCCGATCGCGCCAATCACAATGATAAGATCATTTCTCTAGATCCTTCTTTGAATTCCTTTAGCAGAGATGAAGCACTTTTAGCTTCTTGGCAGGAGATGAGAGATGTTTCTGTCACACGCCCTGAAAAAATAGGTTCTGAAGAAATCCATTTATTAAGATATGCCATCAAGATTGGAAAGCATAAAAATACCCACCTTCCTCTTTATTTCTGGAAAGAAAGTTCTAAGACATTTGAGAATGGGAAGGAAAGCTCCAAAGCAGATTTTGAGCAAACACTTTCTTTAGAACAATCGCTCTCTCAAATTCCGCCTCAAGCCATCATTTATACTATATATGATGGAGAAGAAGAGCATAAGGTCGTTTTCTTAATTCAACCAACCAAGGGACTCAACACCGTTGTTTATGGAGATAATGAAGAACCATCCAAAAATACTTTTGAATTTAAAACATCTTTGGATGCTCCTAAGATATTCTATCAAGAAAAAGTCGTACAACATATCCTTCAAGCTATTTTAAAAATGAAACCTCCAAAGGAAGACATACATTTTTCAGATCTTAAAAATGTTCAAACGGCAGAAATAGTTAGCACCTTTGAAGTAAAGCTAGGAAATAAACATAACGTCACTCCGAAAGCCCATTATGGATTTAATACCTATCAAAGAGAATCCCTTTCTATCCAAGGAAATCCAGCCATTCCTACCTTCCTAACCCATCTTAGATTGGAAGATAAAAAAGTAGAACTTGATCGCATTGTTGTTGGAGATATGGAAGCCTTAAAATCATATCTTAAAGAAAACATGAAGAAGGATAAAGCAATTGTCAGAAATGAAAAAGATTTATTGGAGACCATAAAGGAAGATTTGAGTGCTAAAAAGATCAATAAAAAACACCAATTTTTAAAAGAAGATATAGATCGAGCAATCATTGAAGCCTCTCCAGAAGCCATTTCACAAGCAGTAGACAGTATTATTAACTACTTTGATGGAAATATGGCCTGGGACTTCATGCCTGAAAACGTAAGATCAAAAGAAGATCTTTATGAAAACTTAAAAGATGTTATTACCACAGCTAAAAAATTACATATCCCAGATATTGTTTTATTAAATGCAGCAGAGCGAATGATCGATACTGTTTTTAATCCTCATAACTATCAATCAGTTAAAACACCAGACCATTATCTTCTGATGAAAAAAGATATTTCGCTTGGAAAATATATTGAAGGATTACCTTCTGATATAAACGTGGAACTTTATTATGGCTATATTAATCAACAACTAATTTATTGGTTTAAAATATGAAAAAAATTCTTTATTCTTTAATGATTGTTTCTTTTATTTTCCCATTAGGATGTTCTAAAAAACATAAGAGTGAACATCTTTATCCTTCTACAGGATTTTATGCTTTAAAACTTTACGCCGCTCTTAATACCATTGATCAAAATTTTTCCCCCAATACAGCTGTGGTTTATTCCGATATTAAGCTCACTCAACTTGAAGTTCAGCATTGGTATGATCATGACAAAGGTACCCGTGACCCTGCTTATCCTAAAAGAGATACCTGGGGACATTCTTATGTGGTTGAAGTCACCGGACAAAGTATTAAGGAAAAATTATCTGTGGCTGCATTGCCAATAGAATTTGATTATGGCCATGATTATCCTCTTCGCGATGGCGCACAAAAAATAAGTTTAAAAAGATTATCTTTACTGAACTCTGCAAATGTTTATTCATTGGTCTCGCCCCACTTAAATCCCATGCCCGCCCCTATTCAAGATCATGCTTTTTTCACGATCGCTACAGGAAGTCTTCCTCAACTTAACTCTACACTTACCAATGGAGTGGCTTATCCCTTTAGTATCGGAATAACATCTCCACAAACAGCTCCACTTGTTTTAGCCTATTATCCCTTAGGTGCATTTGAAGGATATATACCCTCTTATGCTGTAAATAATCAGAGTAATGCTGATAGCCGTATTTCCAAACACGTTAACAATGTTCCTGTTTTATTTACAGATACCAGCGCTCGAATTAAAATATATGGAAGCTACACACCTTCTATTGATAAAGTAACAGGATTTATTGAACACGATTATTATCAATACGGAACATTTTCAATTCAAGATGTACAAAAACCTGAAAGCATTTTGCAATTTGAGATTTTTGGTACACCCATTCACAAATAAACCACTTTTATTAATTCTTCTTACCTCTCTTACTCTAATTCTACTATTTTTATTCTGGAAGAAAAGCCTGAGATAATTTGAATATGGGATAAAATCGATATTTATTTCTTTTCTACTTTTTCTCTTTGCTTTCATTCCTGTATCTTTATATAATAAATCTTTTCTGCGTTATTGATAAAGAAATCGGCAAAATAGCTGAAAAATCCCCAAAAGAAACTTAAAATATTCCCCCTATACTTTCACCATGGAAGAAAAGTCCGAAAAATTACCCTTGCAAAAGAAAAGTTGTCAGGTAAAACATCTCTAAAATTAAAGGAAATAAATCCTTTGATGATTTTGATGATTAAGATAGGGAGGTGTTAGCATGTTTAAGCAAGTTATATTGTCAATAGTTGGTTTATTGATGTTTGGATCAAATGCCTTTGCATTACAGTGGATGAACTGTTCTAATGCAGATGGCTCTCTTAAAAGAGTAGAAACGGAAGTATGGGGCGCAAATCCTGTGGAATGGCTTTCTAATGGCGAAACGGTTGTAAATGCTGAAGAGGAATTTAATGATGCCAAAAAAGTTGTTCTTGAAAAAATAGACCGAACAAAAGTTTCTGTAGATGAAGTATTTGCAACACAAGTAACTGTTAGTACTACCGTTGGAAATGCAGAATTCAGAGTCACAGATTTTGTAATTTGCAAATCACATCGAGACAACAGGAAAGATTAATGAAAAAAATTAACTTAATCCTAATAATTTTTGGTGTATTTATTACCTTCACGGCTTTAGCCCAGGAAGATATTTTCCAAGAAATCGCTGACAACGCCCCTGTGGGCAATGGATGGGCATCGGTCGAGAACTATGACCTAAATACTAAAAAATCAGACTTAGTTGTACAAGCTCTAGCCGAACTTAAAGAGGAATATTGGGAGAATTGCGGTCCTTGGAAAACTTTTAGAGGCCCTCGTACTTCTATTAGAAAAATTAAAAAACTTGAAGCAGATCAAGGCATAGAAGTTTCTGCTAGAAGACTTCAGAGTCTTTATGATCAGAAAAAAATCGTTGCACTAGTAGGCACAGAATCCAATAACAGAGTAGAATGCAGTCTACATTGGTTTAACATCTATGGAACAGATGGAAGTGTCTTAAGGCTACGATATAATTTGGGCGATTAAACTTTCTTCTCACTCTAATTCTCTAATTCTAATATTTTTATTCTGGAAGAAAAGCCTGAGATAATTTGAATATGGGATTTGGCAATTTTAAAATGCTTTGAAAGAAGCAAAATCAACGCTTCATTGGCCTTTCCTTCTTGTGCAGGCGCATGCACCCACACTTCATATTCCCCTGAAGAAATCTGAACCACTTTTTCCTGCTTTGAATTAGGTTTTATTTTAACTCGAATTTTCATAAGAATACTAATAATCCTAAGATTATTATTATGATAAGTTATCTCGAAAATCGATATTTATTTCTTTAACTTCTTAATGTTTTGAGGCAAGATAGCCATTGATGGTTCGGATGATGATGGGGAGGAAGGAAATAAAAATAATCCCCACAATAACAAATTCAAAATTTTCTTTTACAATCGGGATGGCTCCAAAGTAAAACCCCAGGGCTAAAAATAGGGAAACCCACGCAATTGCCCCCACAATATTAAACACACAAAAGCTTTTGTATTCCATTTTTCCAATGCCAGCCACAAAAGGAGCAAAGGTTCTAAAAATAGGCAAAAAACGAGCTAAAATAATCGTTTTTTTGCCGTGGCGTTCATAGAAGGCGCGTGTTGATAAAAGATGTTTTTCATTAAACCATCGGCTGGTTTTGCTTTTAAAAATTTTGGGGCCCACATGATAACCAATCATATAATTTACAAAATCCCCTAATACGGCTGCCACAATCAACGTAGTAGCGATCCAAAAAAAATGAAGATTTCCTGTCTTTAACTGTAAGAAGGTTCCCAATGCAAAGAGTAAAGAATCACCGGGTAAAAATGGAGTGACCACCAATCCTGTTTCACAAAAAACAATAACAAACAGCAATGCATAGATCCCAGGCCCTAAAATGAGGATCCATTTATGTAAGTAGAGGTCCAAATGTAAGAACATTTCGGTAAGCACATGAAAGTTTGTAATAAAAAAATCTAAAAAAGTATCAAGCATTTAATATTCCTTAATGTCCCTATAGAAAAATAAAAATGCCTCAGGGGAGAATCGAACTCCCGACACGCGCCTTTTCAGGGCGCTGCTCTACCGACTGAGCTACCGAGGCACTATTCATCTGGGTATAGGCAAACGAGCATTTATTGTCAAACAAATTGTGCCTGTGATACATAAGACGTTAATGTCCGACATTAAAAAAAATATTGAAACCATCCAAAATATTATTTCTGAGTACAAACGCCCCATTACTTTAATCGGAGTTACTAAAAATCAACCTCTAGAAAAAATAAAAGAAGCCATGGATGCAGGGCTTACCCATTTTGGGGAAAATTATGCCCAAGAGTTTTTAGAAAAATGGAAACCAGGAGATGATATTCAATGGCATTTTATTGGGCATCTTCAAACCAACAAAGTAAAATATATTATTGATAAAGTAGCCTCCATTCAAAGCGTCGATAGTCTAAAACTTTTCCAAACCATTCACAAAGAAGTTCAAAAAATAAATCGAGTTATTTCTGTTTTTATCGAAGTCAATATTGGTGAAGAACCTTCCAAATCGGGAGTACTCCCACAAAATCTTTCTTCTTTTTTAACAACACTTCCCAAGAGTCCTTATATAGAAGTAGTGGGTTTAATGACGATTCCTCCCCATCAGGAAGACCCAGAAAAAATGAGACCTTATTTTAAAAAAATAGCTGCACTTCAAAAAGAAACCCAATTAAAAGAACTCTCCATGGGGATGTCTCATGATTTTAAAATCGCGCTAGAAGAAGGCGCTACCTATATACGAATTGGAGAGGCTATTTTTGGGAAAAGACTTTAATTAAACATGAAATCGCTGGGATCGAGTGGCACATTATCGAGCCTCACTTCATAATGAAGATGAACGCCCCGAGTATGGCCCGTTCGGCCGACTAAGGCAATTTTAGAACCTCGTTTCACAAATTGTCCTGCCTTCACTAAAAGAGAAGAAGCATGTGCAAAAATGGTTTTTACCCCAAACCCGTGATCGAGCACAATGTGACGACCATAGCCATTGGAATACCCCACATATTCTACTAATCCATCGGCAGGAGCCACCACACGTGATCCAAAATTAGCTCCTAAGTCCACCCCTTCATGCATTTTCCACTGACCAAAAGGGGTTTTTCTAAACCCAAATTTGGAAGTAATACGCCCCCACACTGGACTTATAGAAGGAACAGAAGCCAGCAACGTTTCATTTTGACCAAAAAAATCATCCAACTCTGCTAAATATCGTTCCTGAGTTTGCGCTTCCGATTGCAGATCTTTTACTTTTCTCTTTATTTTTTCTAAGCCCATAGAAGTAGGAGGTTCATGAGGAATAAGTTCAGGGATAGACGCTTTTTTATTCTTTGATTTTTGAACTAATTTTTCTCCTGTCATTGAATTTTTAATCCGCGCAATGACTTTTAACTTTGAAGAAAATTTATTGAGTTGATTTAAAGTACGATCAATCGTAGCGAGCGAACTTTTAATATCGAGCATTTGTGTTGTTAACGTAACGCTTTGTTCATGAAGCGCCTTAAATGCTGAAAACTCATCATGAAGTCTATAGTATTTAAATCCTAAAATAGAAATTCCAATAAGGAGAAAAGCCAACACAATATATATTTTTTTTATTTTTACCATCGTATAAAAGAATTTGGCTATCATATTTCCTCCACCTTTACAATGAGAACCGTTATATTGTCGTCTCCTCCCCTCTGATTAGCAATTTCAATTAATTTCTTAGATGCTGCTTCTAAAGGTAAAGAAGAGACCACTTTGGCAACTTCATGATTTTTAACACACCCGTAAAGCCCGTCTGAACACAAAACATAATAATCTCCTCTAGTAATTTTTTTAGTATATAGATCTACCTCGACTTCTCGCTCATAGCCTACTGAACGCGTAATTACATTTTTTAATGGCATGGCCATTCCTGAAACCAGTTGTTCAGAAATAAGCGTGTGATCTTGAGACAACTGCCAAATCATTCCCTCTCGAATAAAATAAGCCCGACTATCTCCCACATGGGCCACATAAACCGTGTCATAAGAAAAATAAAGAGAGGTCACGGTGGTCCCCATTCCTTTTAAGGAGGGGTTTTGAACGGCCTTCTCATAAATATTTTTATTAGCCTGCTCAATAGACTTCATAAGATAGGTAGAAGGATCCATCGAACGCCCTACTGCTAAAAAGAGGTGATTAATGGTTTCTGTAGCCACTCGGGAAGCAACTTCTCCTGCCACATGCCCGCCCATGCCATCGGCTACCACATAGAGCTTAGCCCTTTCATTACAAACAAAGCTATCTTGATTGTTTTTTCTTTTCCGGCCAATATCTGTCAAACCAAAAGAATGTAGTTTCATAATGTATTGTAATGTAATGCCACGTACAACTAAATTGATTATAGATTGACTTTAAAATCCATGTCAACAATTTGATTAGCTTAAAAAGACCTTATTTCTGAGTAGTTCAAAGTAGTTATTGGGATTATGTTTGGCAAAATAGGCTTTTTGATCTGATTTTTGAACCTCAATCTTGTCCCCTTCTTCAAGCTTAAGCTGCTCTTGCCCATCTATGGTTAAGAGGACTTCGCAGTTCATACAGATAATTTCTATAGATATAGAAGAATTTTGGGAAATTACCATAGGCTTATGCGCTGTATTTTGGGGACAAATGGGGGTTACGACCATGACTGAATTTTTGGGATCAATAAGAGGCCCTCCCGCAGCCAAAGAATAAGCCGTTGAACCGGTAGGAGTAGAAATTACAATGCCATCTGCCTTTAAGGTCGTTAAAAGATGCCCATCAATAGAAACTTTATAATTTGAAATCCGAGATAGCCCTGTGGTGTGTAAAACGGCGTCATTTAAGCCGTGAAAAAAAGCAGCACTTTTTCTTCTTCTAATCACAGAGGCTCTAACTTTTAGGCGTTCTTCAATTTTAAAATCACCCTCAATATAGGGCTTAAGTTCTTTTTCAAAGTGATCAGGAGAAATTTCCGTTAAAAATCCATATTCACCCAGCCGCACTCCGACAACTGGAACACAGGCTCCATTTAAAAAGCGAACTCCTTTAATAAAAGTTCCATCTCCTCCTAAGGTCATGAGAAGCTCACAGGAGGCAAAAGAAGATTCAGACGTTTGAACTTTTACCCCCTCTTTTTTAAGCCAAAGTAGAAGTTTTTCAAAAAAACTGACTGCTTTTGGATTTTCTTTTTTAACCAACACTCCAATATTTTTAACCTTTGCCATAAAGTAAAAATTAACATATCTATTTAGCTAAATCCATGGATCTTTTTTCTCAACATCTCTCTCATCATCATACTCCTTCGACTCCTTTGGCTGAACGATTACGCCCAAAAACTTTAGATGAATTTGTAGGACAAACTCATCTTTTGGGAGATAAAAAAATATTACGAAATCTTTTTCAAAGTAAGACCCTTTTTCCCATGATTTTATGGGGCCCTCCCGGCAGTGGGAAAACTACCCTAGCCAATCTTTTGGCCAGAGAAACTGCTTCTGAATTTATTGCCATCTCTGCTGTCACGGCCAATGTGAAAGACTTAAAAGAAATTATGCAAGCAGCCCAAGAACGGCTGAAACTTTATCGAAAAAAAACCATCCTTTTTATTGATGAAATTCATCGCTTCAATAAAGCTCAGCAAGATTATCTACTCCCTTTTGTAGAACAAGGGACCGTCATTCTTATTGGTGCCACGACTGAAAATCCTTCTTTTGAGATAAATGCACCTTTACTTTCACGTACAAAAGTCATTGTCTTAAAACGTCTTGAACCCCAAGATTTAACCGCCATCATTGAAAGAGCCCTTAAGGTATTAGGCACCACAATGGACCCCTTGGCTCTTCAATTTTTGGCCGATAGCGCCAATGGCGATGCCCGAAGTGCTTTGAATACAGTAGCCGTTTCTCATCACCTTTCCAAAGAAGCCCATGAATCTACCATTTCTCTTTCAATTGTAGAAGAAGCTCTTCAAAAGAAAAATCTCTACTACGATAAAAAAGCAGAAGAACATTACAATATTATTTCTGCTTTTCATAAAAGTATGCGTGGATCTGATCCCGATGCCGCCATTTATTGGCTTTGTCGCATGATTGAAGCCGGGGAAGATCCTCTTTTTATTGCAAGACGCATGGTTGTTTTTGCTTCTGAAGATGTTGGAAATGCAGATCCTCATGCCCTCCCTTTAGCGGTTGCAACGATGCAAGCCGTTGACTTCATTGGAATGCCCGAAGCTAAAATTCCTCTCGCCCAAGCGGCCACGTATTTAGCCACCGCTCCTAAAAGTAATGCTTCTTATGCAGCCCTGCTCAAAGCTACAGAGGATATCAAAGCCACGGGAAATTTGGATGTTCCTCTCTATTTAAGAAATGCCCCTACAAAACTCATGAAAGAATTAGGCTACAGCAAAGGATATCAGTACGCCCATGACCAAAAAGATAAAAAAGTTACCCATCCCCACCTCCCCGAAAAACTTCAGGGAAAAAAATACTACCTCCCTCCTCAAAAATAGCTTAGATATTAATCATATCGGACGGTTTTCCGTCCGCGTTTTTTGACATTTGAGCTCAAAACCCCTGGCACATGCTTTGCATATAAATAATCCCTAGACAGAAACACTTAAATTCTTATATTTTAACAAGGAGAAAATATGACACTGACAAAACAAGACTTAACAGAAGCACTTCAAGTAACAAAAAAAGACTTAACTGCTGCACTTCAAGAAACAAAAGAAGGCTTTACTGAGGCCCTGCAAGCAACAAAAAAAGACTTAACTGAGGCGCTTCTAGAAACTAAAAAAGATTTGCTTCTAGAAACAAGAAAAGATCTAACAAAAGCACTTCAAAAAACTAAAAAAGAGATTTTGGAGGCGGTGGATCAAAAGCTCACTGCCCAAGAAAAGCATTTTGATGAAAAATTAGATCAACGATTCACTGATCAAAAACAATACTTAGATGATAAACTGGACCAAAAAGTAGATTCCCTAAAAGTACTCATTGAAGATATTCGAGATGACATTCAACTTTTAGTCGAAGGCAGAGATCCCATTATCAAAAAACAAGATCAGCACGAACAAAAAATCATTCATCACGAAACCAGACTCACAACTTTAGAAGATTATACCTATACTAAAGATCGATTAAAATAAAGCCTGGAATAACCCTCAAAAATCTGGTGCTTGAGTTTTTGGACTTTCTTTGTTATACATTTGCACACATTTAAGTCATTGCTCCCTTTGAAAACTATAGTGAGGCTAAATACATGCTTGAAAAAGTGATTTCTTCAATAAAAAAGAATAGTTACGAAATTTCTGGCTGGTTTGAAAAACATCAAAAAAGGATCCCTGTTCCCCTTCTTTCCACAGTCATTATTAAAGACAGTGGCTTTAAAACCTCTCTTTCCAATCTTTCTTTTTTTCCATCGGGTTTAAACTACTTAAGTAAAGCAGATCTTAGAAATGCACCTATTTTAGTCAAAAAATATTTTAAAAAATATTATTCTGATATCCCTAAACTTAAAAAAATACTTCTCTTGGCTTCTACTACCCACACCAATCCTTTTTATTATGAACACTTACATGCCCTTGCTCAAGTTTTAAAGAAAAGCTCTTTTTCTGTAGAAGTAGCCACCCTAGAACCTTTGGAAAAACCCGTGTCGATCAAAACCCCTTCCAAAAAAATACTTAAAATTACTTCTGCTGCATTAGAAGGACGAAGACTGGTGGCTCAAAAATTTAACCCTGATTTTATTTTATTGACCGACTATTTTAGAGCCGATCTCATGACTCAACTATCCCATATTGAACAGTCCATGAATCCTTCTTACAGAGTCATCTCAAAGACATTAAAGAAAAGTGACCATTTAAATATCTTAAATAGCCTTGCCAAAGATTTTTCTGACATGGTGGGGATGGATCCCTGGCTATTAACAACTCAGTATAACGTAGCTCCTCATGTAAACTTTGATGAAAGAAGTGGTGTTGAAAAAATTGCTCAATGCGCCACTGAAATTTTAACTCAGCTTGAACAAAAATATACTCAATACCATATTAATAAAACTCCCGCTGTTCAAATTACCAATAACAGTGGAACCTTTGGCATGGGAATGATAACCATCAAATCTATTAAAGAGCTCTCTGAGCTTTATCATAAGAAAAAATCTAAAAAAATATCTTCAAAAGGCCAATCAGTCATGAATGATGTTCTGATTCAAGAAGATGTTCCGTTACAATCCCTCTTTAAAAATATGCCGGGTGAAGTTGTGGTTTACCTCATTGGTAATGAAATCGCTGGTGGGTATATAAAAACTTATACTAGTGATAAAATTTCTAAAAATATTTCTGCTGCTCGAGAACTCCTTTTTAAGCCTCTCACCTTAACCAAAGGCACCAGTGTTAAACTGGGGAAAGAAACCCATAAACACACAGGACTTTTGTATCAAAATCTCTCTCGTATTGGTGGGCTAGCCCTAGGCTACGAAATCGATAGACTTCGCTCCTAAAAATATGCTACTTTTTTCCGAGTGGAAAAAAAAGTTTTCCGTATTCATTATCTGATTGATAGAGATTTTCAACTTCGATACGCGCTTCTTTTAGCCTCCGTCGCCATTTTCATCGCTGTTTTGATTGGTGGGTTAGTCTTTTACTCTCTTCATGAAAGTCATGCGCTTCTTTTAAAAGCAGGGTTAACGGAGCATCCCGAAGTCAAAGCCCTTATTACTCATTGGAAAAATTTCTTAAATTATAACTTGATGATGATTTTGGCAGGACTTATTATTTTTCTAACTCTTTTAGGAATTTTAATTACCCATAAGATGGTGGGACCTATTTTGGTTTTAAAACGAAAATTGGATCAAATTGCCCAAGGCTTATATGACATGCCCATGAATTTAAGACGCGGGGATGAGTTTCAAGATGTTAAAGAAAAATTTAATGATATGCTCTCTCATCTTCAACATCGCACACAAGAAGAAATAAATACTTTAAATTCTATTCTTCAAAAAACCACTGATACTAAAACACAAGAACTTTTAAAAAATCTGATTCAACAAAAACAAAAAAGTTTAGGGGGTAACAACAATCATGAAAAGTAGCACTCTTATCATCCTCTTTCTCATCTTTTTAACCTCTCCTCTTTTGGCGAGAGAGCAATATGCTTTAAAAGAAGGGGTAAACTGCTCTGCCTGTCATTACAACCCCTCTGGTGGTGGAGCTTTAAATATTCAAGGTCGTTATTACGAACGGCATGATTTTTCTCTCCATGGATATACCGAATATTTAACTTCTCTTAAAAAAATGATCTCCGGAAAAAAAGACAAAAAAGATGATTCCAGTGAATTTATTGCAGCGGCCCTTGAACGCCTAAGTCTTCAGGGAAATTTAAGATCGCAATTTAAATACACGATCGATCGTCCTAAAGATGTGGCCCGGGATAATTTTGATTTATTGGATGCAACCGCTACATTTGGATTTCAAATTCATGATCAACTCACCATGATTTATAGTGCAGAGCTCAATACCCTTCACACCAGTGATGTCTATATTGTTGGGAATGGCCCGTGGGGAACTTTTTTACGTATTGGTCGCTTTACAGCTCCTTTTGGACTGACGTCTGACGATCCCACGATTATGGTAAGAAGTCTCTATGGCCTTCCCTATTATTTAAAAGATACGGGTGTTACCCTGGGATATGAACAAAAAGGTGCATTTCTTAACATTTCTGTTCTGAATGCTTTTAGACAATTAGCTGCTGCCAGTGGTGGAACCAATAGCATTGGAGATCCTTTTAGAGGCTTGGGACTCACGGCTAATTTAGGTTTTCAAAGTAGCTGTTGCATTTTTGGCTTTTCAGGACTTTTTGAAGCTACAGGCGATAAAGGACAAGGAGCTCAAGATGATGAATCTTTAGCCGCACTCTATTCTTCCATTTCTCTAGGCCCAGTGCATCTCTCTGCAGAAGTAGACGGTGGATATAAAAAAGGCATTGGGACAGGAAATCAAACAGGATTAGAAGCAGATGCTTCTCCCTTCCCTGTTAAAAGAGCCACTGCAGAATATACAGAACCCTATTATGGGAAATTTACAACTAAAAATAGAGATTTTGGAGATATTTCAGTAGGTGCTTTTACAAAAGTAACGATAGATATTATCCCTAAGCGATGGGATGTTTCTGCACAGTATGACATGCTTACAGGAAACTTTGAATTTTTAGGAGATGCGCCCATCCGAATTACAGGAGCTACTAAATTTTATCCTTGGAAAAATTTTTCTTTAGAACCTCAGCTTAAATTTAATCAATCTCCAAGTGGTGCCTCTGACAATGCCAAGAAAAGAAATAAGCATCAATTCTTGGTGTATGCAAAAGCCGTATTTTGATTATTTTTTAATCACGTTGCTAGAATGGCTTAAAATCAATCTTTTTAGATTTTATCCACAAAGTTTTTTAAAGTTATCCACAGGACTGTTGATAACTTATCCACTTAAAATAAAATATCTATAAAATTTAATTTTAAATAAATTCAAGAAGTTACGCTTTTACTCTTATTTTTGATTCACTGTGTCTAAAAGTGGTTATCCACAAGCGGCTACTCAAGATAAGAAGACCACTCAGGAGAAGAGATATTTCCAAATTTTTGAAGAAGAGGACGTTCATTGCCTCCATCGTCATCAATGACATAGAGCTCCCCTCGTCCATTTCGATTGGAGCTAAATACAATATGCCTTCCATTAGCAGACCAGCTGGGATGTTCATTATTTTCACGTTTCATGGCTTTGGTGAGCCTTGCAAGATTTCCCCCTTCAGAGCCAACCATAAATAAATCAAAATGATTTTCAAGTTGCCCTGCAAAAACAATTTTATCTCCCTTAGGAGACCAACTGGGAGCCGCATTAAATTTTCCAGCAAAAGTAAGGCGCTTAATATCGCCCCCTTCTTTATTCATCACATAAAGATGGGCCAGAGGAGATCTTCCTGAAGAAAAAACAAGTCTTTCCCCATCGGGCGACCAAGTAGGCTCTACATCTAAACTCATATCTTGAGTTAAACGTCGAATATCTTCACCCGAAGGTGACATCACATAAATTTCTGGATTACCTTCATAACTCATCGTCAGTGCAATCTCTTTGCCAGTAGAAGACCAGCTAGAACCAGAGTTTAAACCTGGTTTTTGAGAAATAACTTTTTCTTTTCCTAATGAAAGATCCAAAGAAAATAAATCAACATTTTTAATATGATTATCATGCGTCACAAAACCCGAATAACTTACTTTTTTACCATCGGGCGCCCAGGCTGGAGAAAGAACAATTGATTTATGAAAAGTAAGTTGCTCAATATTCACTCCATCATAATCCATCACATAGAGCTCTTTGTACCCACTTTTATCTGAGATAAAAAGAATTTTGGTTTGAAAAATGCCTTTATCTCCAGTTAATTCTTCCATGAGCTGGTCAGAAAAACGGTGCGCCAAAGCTCTCATACTCTCCTTTTTAGAAATATATTTTTTCCCTAAAATCATTTTAGCCGATCTTACATCATACACCCGAGCATCAAAGGTAATGCCATCTCCTTGCACTTTATAACCACCCGTAATTAAAAATTCTGTCCCTAAGACTCCCCACTCTTTAAAATTAATTTGAGTGACTTCATATCCATCCTTTTCAAAGGGGGTCATGTCTTTTGCATCTACAAAACTAAACACATTGGTAAATTCTAGATCATGTCGAATAATTTTTTGTATTTCTTCGCCTATTTCTTCGGCCATCATATCTTTTTCTATGTTTTTAAGAGGGACCATTGAAATAAGCGATTTTCGAAGTTTAGCATTATCGACAATGACATAAATTCTTTTAGAAAAAAGAACCTCCCCACTGATTAAAAGAATAAAGCTCACAATGCTTAAAATGAAGAGTTTTCTCATTATTTTAACTCCCGCGCATAAAAAGTAATGGATATACCATCGTATCGTACATCCTTTTGAACTTCTTGAGGAACCGACGGAAAAGGGAGCGCTTCTTCTAAAGATTTATTCATATAATCATCAAACTCGGGATTGCCACTAGAGACAATTTGTTTTCGAACAATCATCCCATCACTGTCTAAAAAAATAATCAGTTCTCCCGATAAATTCTCTAATTTTCGCAAATAAGAGGGTAATGCCCAGCGCAATTTTACTTTTTCTGTCACCATGCTGCGATATGCATCTAAAGGAATACCTTCTTGATCCGAAGGGGGTACATCTGCTCCTTCGGTTACAACATTCCCTTTTCTGAGCACTTCTTTTTGCTCGGTCTCTTGTTTTTGTCCTAAATTTTGCAACGCTTTAAGCCGTGCAATGGCAGAGGTTGCCTCTTCTTTGAGTTTGGCTATCTGTTTTTTGGTTTTAAATTGAAGCGCATCTTTATCTTGATACCCACTTTGTGCTTCTTTTTTTAAACTTCGAATGGCATCTTGAGTAGATAAAATATTTTTATTCACTTCTGACATCAGTTGGTCCGGAAGCTCCACAATATCGACTCTCACCGTTGAAGTATAAGTTAATCCTTTTTTCCCTTTTAAAATTGGGATCAAAGGAGCCACAGCCGCAAATGTAAATAATAACGTATGCAAAACAAGAGAAAGCAAAAAAGCATTTTTAAAATACGGGTATCTGGCAGTACTTAAATAAGCATACTGTTTCATTTATCGTCGTGTAGGTAAAGGTTCTGTCACAAGCCCAATACGAGTAATCCCTGCACTTTTAATCGATGCCATCACTTCTGCCACAAAACCATATTCAACCATTTTATCAGCTCGAATAAAAACTTCTCTACGCTTTGTGGTTAAAAGTGCCTGGTGCAGTGTTTTTTCTAAGTTTTCATACTTTAATTTTTCTTTTCCTAAAAACACATCTTTATTTTTTGTAATAATAAGCACCATTTGTTTTTCTGTAGGATCAATAGACGTGGTTTTGGTTTGTGGTAAATCAATGGGCACCCCTTGTTCTAAAAGAGGCGTTGTAATCATAAAAATAATAAGAAGTACCAGCATCACATCTACGAGGGGCGTTACATTAATATCGCCCATCACACTTCTATGATCACCCCCATTGGAACTAAAAGCCATTACATACTCCTTTTAATGATATTGGTAAAATCCGAAGCAAAATTTTCCATTTCAGAAATAAATACCCGAAGTCTCGATTGAAAATAGTTATAGGCCACTACTGCAGGAATCGCCGCAGCCAATCCAATGGCCGTTGCAATCAAGGCTTCTGAAATTCCCGGAGCTACCACCGCTAAATTGGCTACGCCGGTCGCTCCAATGCCTTGAAAGGAATTCATAATCCCCCATACCGTCCCAAAAAGACCAATAAAGGGAGCGGTGGCTCCCGTAGTCGCCAAAAAGTAAATCATTCTTTCAAGACGGGTGGTTTCTGCAATAATGGCGCGTCTCAACGCTCGAATGATATTATCAAAATGAGATTGATCTAGACTCCCTTTTTTATTGTTACTTTTTTCAAGTTCATTATAGCCTGCATGAAAAACATGGGCTAAAGGAGAACTTCGATAAATATTCATTTTTTTAAATAAATCATCCCATCCACTTCCCTCATAGAAATTATTCAAAAAAAGTTCTGTGTATTTATTGGCTTCTTTATACATTCGATATTTGGCCACAATAATGGTCCAACAGACGACTGAAGATAAAACCAAAATCAACATAACAACCTTCACCATGGGACCTGCATGGAGCATTAAATCCCATGCATTATACCGAGCTCCCACGACCGCTGTTGTTGCTAAAAAAATATTCATAGATTCACCTCCAACAATAAATAAAAATAACCAATAAAATTAAGATGACATAAAGAAAAAATCTAGTCTAGTCAAATTGACTTGAGGTTAAGGTCATGATATAGAAGAGAGCGTTTTTTTATGCAAAATCAAGGGTTTATTATAGCTTTAGAGGGTCTACCCTATCTTCTCATTGGAATTCTTATTTCTCTTCTATTGGCTTATTTTCACTTTACTTTTTTAACCGTCATGGTGGCCATATTGACTATTTTTGTGGCATTTTTCTTTCGAAATCCCAGCCGTACCATTCCACAGCAAGAAGGGCTTATTCTTTCTCCGGCAGATGGCAGAATCTGCATGATTATAGACACCTATGAAGGTAAATTCTTAAAAGAAAAAAGAAAAAGAGTCTCCATTTTTATGTCTCCTTTTAATTGCCATATTAATCGTGCCCCTGTGTCAGCAAAAGTGATTGATACTCATTACAATCCTGGGAAATTTCATCTGGCCAGTGTTGACAAAGCCTCAGAGCTCAATGAACAAAATGCCCTTCTCTTAGAAGATTCTCATCGTCAAAATCGTTTTGTGGTGGTTCAAATTGCAGGATGGCTTTGTAGACGTATTGTGAGTGACGTAAAAGTAGGAAGCACCCTTCTTCGAGGACAACGATTTGGACTCATTCAATTTGGATCTAGAGTTGATATTTATCTTCCCAACCACATTGCACTTAAAGTAAAGTTAGGAGATCAGGTAAAAGGCGGAGAAACTATTTTAGGAGAATTTTTGTGAAACGAAAGCCATACTCCAAAGAAAATGTCATTCATTTTTTACCCAATTTATTTACGACAGGAAATCTTTTTTGTGGCTTTTATTCCATTATTGCAGCACTTGGAGATTTATATATTCCTTCGGCAACAGCTATTCTTATTGCTGGGATTTTTGATGTTTTAGATGGCCGCATTGCCCGCATGACCAAAGGATTTTCAAAATTTGGCGAAGAATATGATTCACTGGCAGATTTGGTTTCTTTTGGAATTGCCCCTGCCATGCTTATTTACCTTTGGTCTATTGAATCTTTTGGTCGTATGGGCTGGCTTTCTTGTTTTGTTTTTATTGCCTGCGGGGCTTTAAGACTGGCTCGTTTTAACAGTAAAAATTCAAGTAGTGAAAAAAAATTTTTCGAGGGCCTTCCCATTCCCATGGCTGCGTTTGGTGTGGTTACTACCATTTTTTTATTTCATGAGTTAATGCTCGAAGAAAATAAAAATTATTTTAACCTACTACTTCCTGTCATCTTGGGATTTCTCATGGTCAGCAGTGTTAGATACCGAAGTTTTAAGGATTTAGATTTAAAAAATCGCCGTTCTTTTGGTTTTTTAGTCCTTGTTATTTTCTTGCTCATTATTGTCGCCTATAATCCTGGAATTATGATGTTTGTCGTCATGACAGGATATATTGTTTCTGGACCCCTGCTTCACTTTACCCAAAAAACCACCCCCTCTATCGATAGAAAAAAAGGGAATGTTGTCTTATGTCTACCATCAAAAGAAATGTAGCCATTATTGGTGCCACTGGAGCTGTGGGCGAAGAGATGATTTCTATCTTAGAAGAAAGAAAATTTCCCGTGAATGATCTTTTTTTATTTGCTTCCCAAAATTCTGCCGGAACTTCGCTTTCGTTTAATCACAAAAAATATCGTGTGGAAGTTTTAAAAGAAGAAAAACTAGATATATTCGGAGCGATAGATTTAACCCTTTTAAGCGCTGGAACAGAAATCAGTCAAAAATTTATTCCTCTAATTGCAGAAAAAGGAACCGTATGTATTGATAATTCTAATGCCTGGAGAATGGATTCTGATGTTCCACTGGTAGTCCCGGAAGTTAATTATTCAGATTTAAATTATTTTAATCGAAAAAATATCGTGGCTAACCCCAACTGCTCTACCATTCAGATGGTTCAGGTCCTAAAACCCATCCACGATATTTTTAAGATCACGCGCGTGGTAGTTTCAACCTATCAGGCCACCTCAGGAAAGGGAAAAAAGGCCATGGGAGAGCTCTCTTCTCAAACCATTGCCCTTTTAAATCAACAAGAAGTACACGTCAAAGAATTTCCCCATCAAATTGCATTTAATTGTATTCCTCACATCGATAGCTTTTTAGAAAATGGTCATACTTTAGAAGAAACTAAAATGATCCTAGAAACTAAAAAAATAATGAATGCACCTTCTATTCGTGTTTCAGCCACCTGTGTTCGAGTCCCTGTATTTTGTAGTCATGCAGAGTCGGTCAATATTGAAACAGAAAAAAAGGCAACCCCTGAAGAAATTCGGGCGTTATTATCAGAAACCAAAGGAATAAAAGTCATGGATGATCCCGCTAAAAAACTCTACCCTTTAAATATTATGGCCACCGGTAAAGATGACACCTTGGTGGGACGCATTCGGGAAGATTTTTCTATTGCTAATGGAATTAATTTATGGATTGTATCAGATAATATCCGAAAGGGAGCTGCTTTAAACGCTGTTCAAATTGCCGAAGCACTCCATACGGAATTTTTATGAAGAAAAAAATTATTATTTTTGTCACCCTTCTTTACTTTCTGACCTTCTTGTCTGCCTTTGTCATTGCAGAACAAATAGAACCCACAGAAGACTTAGGAAATCTTCAGGAAGAACTTGAAAAAGCACGGCAAGGAAAACCAGAGCAAGCTCAAGAAACACCAGAAGAAGCAGCCATTACTCCAGAACCCCAAACCACTTCTTCTTCAGAAAGCAATAAAGTTATTTTAGAAGAACCTCCCGCTGCAGAAACTCCTCAAGAATGGGCGCTGACGTTTATGGGAGGCACTTATCGTCCCAATAAATATCAAGGTCATGGAGAAAAATTTTCTACTATTTATACTGGCAATGATCGTTTTTTAAAAGATCAAGGTCTTTGGGTAGATTTAAGTTTTGAATGGCAAGTTTTAAAATCTTTTGGACGACTGGGCCCAAAATTTTCTACAGGTTCTTGGTTTATTACCCGAGAGCATGATGCTACAGGTGACACCAGCACTACTAAAACGATGTATACCTTATGGGCTTTGCCTGTTTTTTTAGGAGGCATCTACCGAATGCATTATTGGCCCAAACAACCTCTAGTTCCTTTTGTAGAAGCTGCCTACGGAGGATTTAGATTTCAACAAGGGAATGCAGATACCAACGATCGATATCGAGATATTTTACGTACGGCCATCCTTTATGGTGGTGGACTTCAGCTAAATGCCAATATCTTGGATCCAAGATCTGCTCGCTCATTTGATATTAATTGGGGTGTTAATAATACATATCTTGTTGCAGAATATCGCTTTGTCAAAAGTACTCAAACCGACGCCTTTGACTTTTCTGGAGAAAGTCTTATTACCGGTGGCCTTCTTTTCGAATTTTAAATCACTTCTTATGAGACGTTTAAAACTCACGATTGAATATGACGGAACACTTTATCACGGCTGGCAGCGACAACCCGCATTTGCTTCTATTCAAGGAACCATTGAAAAAACATTGGGAGAAATTACCCAATCTAAAATTACTCTGGTGGGATCTGGTAGAACCGATAGTGGCGTTCATGCCATGGGGCAGGTAGCCCACTGCGAAGTGAAAACTCCTATTCCCAATGAAAAACTGTTAAAAGGATTAAATACTCTTCTTCCCAAAGACATTTCTATAAAAAAATTAGAGACCGTTCCTCCCACCTTTCATGCTCAAAAAAGTGCTAAATATAAAACCTATATCTATAAAATTTTAAATTCACCGGTTCCTTCTCCTCTTTTGCGCAAATATAGTTGCTGGATTATACCCCCTTTAAATATTCAAAAAATGAATAAAGCGGCACGAATGCTGATTGGGAAACATGATTTTAAAGCATTTCAAAATCAAGGCACCAAGCTTTTATCGACAGTAAGAGAAGTATATATTTCTAGAATAAAAAAAGAACCTCCGTGTATTGTCTATGAAATTACAGGAAGTGGATTTTTAAAACAAATGGTGCGAAATATTGTGGGAGCACTCATAGAAGTGGGAAAAGAAAAAATGACGGTAGAAGATTTTAAAACTCTCTTAAAATCTAAAAATAGACGTTTGTGTCCAAAACCAGCTCCCGCCAGTGGACTTTTCTTAAAAGAAGTCTATCATAAAATTTCTTAGGTCTTCCGAAGATGATAGTGAACAGTAGTCACTACTTTTCTGGGTTTAAAAAGCAGCGCTGTCCGAATAAAAAGAGCCGTTTGGTTATGAAGAAAATTATGATACCATTTTTTGGTTACAAATTCGGGGATAATAACCGTTACCATTTCACTCCCCGTAGCATGCTCCACCCGATCAATATATCGCAATAAGGGACGAACGACCGCTCGATACGGAGATTTAATCACTTCTAAAGGAATATGGGGTGCCCAATCTTGCCATTGCACTTTTAACCGTTCTGTAGTTTCAGGATCAAATTCAATGTAACATGCCTTAACATCAGTAGAAATGGTCAGCGCGTATCGTAGCGCCTCTAAAATTCCTCGGTGAATTCCTGAAACTGGAATAATCACAGTATGCTTTACTGGTTTTAATTCCTCCGGAGAGGGCAGCTGTCCAATCAACGTCAATTCTTTTCCAACTAAAAGGTAGTGTCTGTGAATGCGGGTAAAAACCAATACCATCGAGGGAATTAAAAAGGCAACAAGCCATGCCCCATGGATAAATTTTGTACTCACTACTACTCCCAACACCACACAGGTAGTAACCGCACCCAAAGCATTAAAAAAAGAAGAGGTCATCCATCCTGGCTTTTTATGCTTAAAATGGTAAAGCACCATGCCTGCTTGGGAGAGGGTAAAAGAAACAAAAACACCCACGGAATAAAGAGGAATCAAACGATGGGTTTTCCCTTTAAAAAGAATCAGGAGAACAATAGCCGATATACTTAATCCTATAATTCCATTTGAAAATACTAGCCTATCTCCTCGACTTCGAAGCTGCCGGGGTAAAAATCGATCTGCCGCAATTAAAGAATTAAGACTTGGAAAACCTGCATAACTGGTATTGGCCGCCAATAATAAAATGAGCGCTGTTGATATAGGAATGGCATAATACAAAAAACTATTGCCAAAAACCATCCGCGCTAAAAGAGAAATAACCGTTTCTCCTTCTTTGGGGGTAATTCCATACACATGACTTAAAAGCGTAATACAGAGGAAAAAAATTCCTAAAATCACGGCCATCCACGCCATGGTAATCTTGGCATTTCGCTGATGGGGAGGCTGAAAAATAGGAACCGCATTAGAAATCGCTTCAATCCCAGTTAAGGCAACACACCCCGATGAGAAAGCCCGAAGGAGTAAAAATATGGGAATAGACGGATAGACTTCATGAACAATAGGAGCAGCAGAAGTAATAGTTCCCGTAAAAAGCTGCCACATCCCTGAAAGAATGAGCACGATAAATGAAAAAACGAAAAAATACGTAGGAAACGCAAAAATAGTGGCTGACTCTCTGACCCCTCTTAAATTAATAAGCATAATAATAATAATCATGCTACTTCCCAATAAAACTCTATGGGAATAAAGAACCGGAAAAGCAGAGGTAATGTTTTCAACTCCTGCAGCCACAGACACCGCCACCGTTAATACATAATCAATCAAAAGGGCAGCACCGGCCACAAGCCCCGCATGTTCTCCTAAATTATCTTTGGCCACAATATAGGCTCCGCCCCCATTGGGATAAGCTTGAATGGTTTGCCGATAAGAAAGGGTTAAAATAATTAAAAGTGCTGCTACCGCAAAAGCAATAGGTAAAGACCATACGATGGCAGCTGACGCAAATAAGACAAGAGGAATTAAAACCTCTTCCGTGGCATATGCAACGGATGACAGAGCATCCGACGAAAGAACGGCCAATGCTTTCCATTTGGGGATATGCTCATGAGGAGCTTCATCGTTAGAAAGCGGACGTCCCAGAAACAGACGTTTAAGATAAAGTAAATTCACTCAAAGTAGATATTATAAAAAACTAGGAAAATTCACCAGTGAAATTTACCAGGGAAAATTAATTGACATCTCACATGTCCTCTAGTATTTTTGCTCCTTAACTGATGCAAACCTTAAAGCAAAAATCATATTGTGCTAAGCCTCAAGATCAAAAGAGGCAATGGTATATTATAGATGCTTCCCATAAAGTATTGGGGCGCTTGTCTACTGAATTAGCCAATGTGATTAGAGGAAAAAATAAACCAACCTTTACTCCCCATGTAGATTGTGGAGATTTTGTGGTAGTGACGAATGCCCAAAATATTAAACTTACCGGTAAAAAATGGACAGATAAAATGTATTATGATCACAGTAAACACGTAGGGGGATTAAAAGCACAGTCCGCTAAAGCCATTTTACAGCGAAATCCACGGCGACTCATTTATGATGCTGTTAAAGGTATGCTTCCTTATAATAAGCTAGCAGATCAAATGATTAAAAAATTAAAGATTTATAAAGGAACGGAACATCCTCATCAGGCCCAAAACCCTATTGAACTTAAACTACCGTAACCCAATGGAAACACAAACTAAAAATTTAAAAGAACGATTTTACGCAACTGGGAAAAGAAAAAGAGCCGTTGCCAGAGTGTATATTTACCCACAAGGAAAAGGGCAATTTCACATTAATTCAGAATCATTAGAAGCTTATTTCCCACGGCTTACTTCTCAAGCCATCGTTCAAGAACCTCTGCGTATTACAAAAACAGAAGGACAATTTGATATCTATATTAATGTCGCAGGCGGCGGAAAAGCAGGCCAGACAGAAGCTGTCCGGCACGGAATTTCAAAAGCTTTAATTCAGTTTAATCCTCAGTTAAGAAGAGTTCTGAAGGCTGAGGGCTTACTCACCCGAGATGCTCGTAAAGTAGAGCGGAAAAAACCGGGTCAAAGTGGCGCTCGCAAACGCTTCCAATACTCAAAGCGTTAATCCTTAATTATTTCTCCAATAGTCGAATCGAACACCCCATTTATTATAAGGATAACCACCAAAACCAGGAGCTCCTGTAAAGAAATCTCCTGCATTCACCCAGTTGGCATTCATGTTCACAGCGCTATTTGCACTATAGGTCATCTGCCCTGTTGAAGGTTGAAAGTTCCCTGGATAATACACTTGGAAATTAGAATAGGGAGAATTTTGAAATTGATTCCAAGGAAGTCCACCATTTTGCTGATATTGATTATACATACTATTAAATTGATTCCATGGATAGCACTGGCCATTATATCCCATAATGGGATAGTTACCTTTTAAATTTTGTCCTACTTGAGGATAAGGACCATAGCCATTAAATCCATTCATCATATTTTGGCAAGGTTGCCCTGCATATCCATAAAGATTGGGTTCTTGTTCATTCTTGCCACATCCACTCACTAATAAAGCAATAACCACTACAGTCATTGCAATTACAATTTTCTTCATATTTGTTTTCATATGTACCTCCACAAAAGTTTCCTACTCTAAATATGTGCAACCCCCATGCCAATTCCTGGATTATTTATAACTATTTGATTTTACTTATTATTTATTACTATTTAAAAAACAATGGACTTCAGCGGAAGCCTAGAACGTGCCAAAAATCGGTAGTCATGGTGACAATTTTTGTGAATTTTGTTATGGTCTGAAAAATGGGAGGTGTTCTATGAAAAAAATAATTTTAGGTGTATTTTTAATGGGTATATTGCTGGCGCCATTGGTGGCTCAAAGTCATGATACCTGCGAAGATTCTTTTACGCTGCAAGACTCTTATGATCATGCCTGTACAGTAGAAAAATTAATCTACGTAGATCCTGATGAAGCTATTACTGCTTGTACTTTTCGTGCAAAACCTAATGAATGCACCAAATATCTTTTAACGGGCATATCAAGAGATAAAGAATGTTATGATTTAGCTTTTCGATATTACGAAACAGAAAAATCAACAGAGCTTTGCACCTTTAGAACCTTTCGCTGTAAGCTCTAGATCTAAGGAAGCCACGTTAGGCTTTGGTGTATAGCAAAAATGTCCGGTAGATATTCGGTATTCATTTTATAAGAAATTCGAATAACTTCTCCTGATTTTTTTAGATAAAATTCTTGAATCGTTTGATTCTCTAGGGAATTAATTTCTTTTGTAAATCCTCTAAAACCAAAGATTCCCTTAAGCTCTGTTTCTTGCCACGTAAGATAAGAAAAATTATTCTCCACATAGTGCTTAAGATCCTCTTGGGTCAAAATATCTTCTAACGATAAAAAAGAAACAGTATAGTTTGCCTTTTCTTCCTTGTTTTCTACCGAAGCAGGAGAAGAAAGAGAAACAATATATTCCATATCTAAAGAAGACCAATTTTTAGGATAAGTTAATTCTACTCCTAAAAGAGGGACTCTTAATACTTTTCCATTTCCAATTTCTCCACCTTGTATCGCCCACGCTGACATTCCAATAAAAACACTTAAAATCAAAATGACCTTTTTCATTTTAACCTCCGTGTTAAGGGATAAAATTGAATATTCAATTGATATACTTCTTCCAAATTTTCTTCGGCGGATAGAATTTCGTTTAATTCTTTTCGAAAATATTTAATTTTTTCTTTGATACAGGGAATTTTACTTTTGGGCAGGGCAATCGTAAGCCCTGAAAATTCTCTTTCTTCTAAAGGTGTATTGAATAAGCACTCCAGTGCTTTTTGAATAAAGGCTTCATGAAGTTTTTTAATGGCGATGTTTGATACTTCATCAGAAGTTTTTACCGCTCGATAGGATGGCATCCATTTGGAATTTTTCCGGGTTAAAAGCCCAAGGCGCTTTAATATCTTTAAGCTTTCCCGAGCATGAGCAGGGGTAATGGCATGATTTAACTTTTGAGAAATCCACTTAGGATCATCTTTAAAATCAGGAAGTAAAACCATTTCTCGGATCACCCAATGATACCATTCGCTATATACTTTTTCCTGGTCCCTTAAAATTTCTCTAGCTGAAACTCGTCGTTTAATCTCAAATAGTTTTCGAAGATATTCTGATTGCAGAGAAGCATCTTTGCTTTGATTTAAACTGACCATCGTTTCAAAATAATGGGCTTCTCGCTCAGAAAGTTTTAACCCCTTCACAAATTTTTTAAGATATTCCGGGGTTAAAGATCTTTTTCCATCCATCACCAGTTTTAAATAATTAAAGGAAGGGAGCTCTGCCTTCCGGGCAAAATATCGAAAGGAGAAGGCAGAGCTTTTTTGTTTTGCTTCAGTATAGTAATCTTTCAAAAACTTCCGATAATCCGAATAAGAAAAGATATCAGGCATCTCATCACCTTGTCATCCTGAGCGAAGCGAAGGATCTGGATTCTTCGCTTACGCTCAGAATGACTTCTTGTATTTATGGATGAAAGCTTCTCGCTAAGCGCACAGTGTTATAGGCATTCACTCTGCCGCCTGCCATTACCTTATTTTGTAAGGCAGGGATAACATCCACTCCATTCACAATAACATCTATTAAATCCTGATACGCTAATGTGGGGTTAATGGATAATGCCAATGCCGCAATAGCTGAAACAATGGCTGTTGAAAAAGATCCTCCAGACCATGTTATTTGTTTATCTAAATGATTATAACCAGAAATATTGGTTCCCGGAGCGGCCACATGAACAGAAAGCTTTCCCCAGTTTGAATAAAATGCAAGCTGATCTTTTTCGTCCGACGTGGCTACGACCAGCATATTATCACTGACACACCGAGCTGAGACAGGATCTAAATCATATCCACCATTTCCAGCAGTACTCACAAACAAAATCCCTCTCGTTTTAAAAGATGCTATGGTTTCACACAAGTCAGGTGCTGTAGGCCCAACTCCTAAATCAATAATTTTAGCTCCTCGGCTTACCACATATTGAATTGCTTCTATGACAGAAGTAAAATCTCCTCCTCCTTGATCATTTAAAGGATTGGCCAACACCATGCTGGTATTTTTAAGCATGCCTCTGTGTGTTCCACCCACAAGGCCCGTAATGAAAGATCCTATTCCATGATAATCCATAGGATCAGACGTTTTGTTGTTCGTATTAATCCCAAATACATCATCGACATAACCATTGTGATCATCGTCAATGCCATTGGCGGAAATTTCATCTGTATTCAGATCAATATTTTGTCTTAAAGAATCAAGCTTATAATTGGCCCCTGTACTAATCATGCCTATTTTAACATCTTTACTTCCTCCTGTAATGGTCCATGCTTTTTCAATTTGAGTTTTATCTAAATAATAAAAACCATCCTCAAAAGAATCTGCGAAAACTGAAATAGATATAAGAGATAGGATTATTCCACTTAAAGCGGCTAAGCGTTTCATGGCGCCCCCTTTATTTTTTTGTTAACAGCTGAATACGTTATTGAAAGATCTTAGATACTTTGTACTGACTAACTCAAACTAAATCATAGATAGAAAAAATTTTCAACCATAATAGAAGTAAAAAAATTATTTTTTGTTAATTTTTGCTAACAGGCAAAGTCCACGAAGGGTGAGCAAGGGATCAAAGACATGAGAGAAAGATAAGAGAGGAGATAAGAGATGTCCAAGGCCGCCAGTTAAAATAATTTTTGGTTTTTGATGAATTTCTTTTTGAATTTTTGCAATAACCCCATCGATCATGGCTGCATACCCTTGCACAATTCCAGATTGCATTTGATGAACAGTATTTTTTCCTAAAAGTTTTTTAGGTGCTTTAAAAGAAATGATGGGAAGTTTCGCGGCCCGATCAAATAAAGCCTGAGCAGAAATTTTTAAGCCTGGGATAATAAGCCCTCCCCTGTAATTTCCTTTTGTGTCAATATAATCCACCGTGGTGGCCGTTCCTAAATCAATCACCAAAAGGGGCTGCTTATATTTTTCAAAAGCGGCTGAATTATTCACAATACGATCAGCCCCTACCTCTTTCGGACGATCCACTAAAAGTCGAATGGGAAGCTTTAGGCGATGAGTGACAAAGAGTATTTTATTTAAAGAAATATTTTTTTTAAGTTCTTTTTTAATTCGTTTATCTAGGGAAGGGACAACAGAAGAGATAATGGCAGAATCGATGTGCTTGCTTTTGTCATTCTGAGCATAGCGAAGAATCTCAGGAGTGGGAATCCTTTTTTGAAAAAATAGGATCTCCCCTTTAAATAAACCAATAACGGTGTCTGTATTCCCTATGTCTAATGCAAGTAACATAGATTCTTCGCTTCGCTCAGAATGACATATAAATCAAAATGACACGAGATCCCCGGTATAGACAGGCAAGGTTTCGCCCTGTGGGGTTCGAATAAGGAGCGCTCCAGTCGTATCCAGACCCACCGCTACTCCTCTTATTTTTTTTCTTCCATCTTTTACTTCCACGGCACGTCCTTTAATAAGGCTTCGCTCTTCCCACATTTCTTTAATAAAGGAAAACCCTTTTTCAAGATACGTGTTATACCACTCTTCAAAAGACGCTAAGAGATCTTCTAATAATTGGCTTGGCTCAATATTTTTTCCCAACACTTGATAAAGGGAAATGGCGTTGGGTAAAGATTTTGGGAACTTATCTTGATTTACATTAATCCCCATCCCTACCACCATAAAATCAACTTTATCTCCTTCTGATTCCATTTCTGTTAAAATACCTGATATTTTTTTCCGATCCACCAAAACATCATTCGGCCATTTAAGTTGTGGGGCAATATTAAGATATTTTTCCAAAGCACTGGCCACGGCTAATGCCGCCACAAATGTTAAGTGGGAGATGTCTTTCGTTGCAATAGAAGGACGCAAAATTAAAGATACATATAGATTTCCTTTTTTAGAAATCCACTTTCGTTGCATTCTTCCTCGGCCTTTGGTTTGTGTTTCCGCAAGAACATATTCACCCTCTTGGGCACCTTTTTTAGCAAGTTCATAGGCAATATCATTGGTAGAAGTTACTTTTTTATAGGAATGACATTTTGAAAAAAGCATTTAATCCACCTTCCTCACTAAAAGACTAAAATCAAAAGTGGTAACAGAATGTGTTAAAGCACCGATAGAAATACGATCCACTCCTGTTTGGGCATAATTTTTCACATTTTCTAGTGTTACGCCGCCAGATACTTCTACCAAGGCTTGTTTTTGAATCATTAAAACTGCTTCTTTCACATTTTCAGTAGAAAAATTATCTAATAAAATAATATCTACTTTGGCATCCAGGGCTTCTTTTACTTCTTTTAACGTAGTAACTTCCACTTCAATTGGCATCTTAGTTTTTAAATTGCTTCTTACTTGGTGGATGGCATTTTTTAATCCAGGCGTAGCAATTAAATGATTTTCTTTAATTAAAATTGCATCGTATAAACCAAAGCGATGGTTTTTCCCACCTCCTATTTTTACCGCATATTTTTCTAAAAACCGAAAAGCAGGAGTGGTTTTTCGAGTATCCATAATATCTACCGCACATCCTTTAACCGCCTCTACAAACTGATGCGTAAGCGTAGCAATCCCTGAAAGTCTTCCTAAAAAATTTAAGGCCACACGTTCTGCTTTTAAAATATCCCTCAAATTTCCTTCTAGTAAAACCACTTCATCAGAGTTTTTTATTTTTGCGCCGTCTTCAAAACGATTTTTAATGATAACCTTTGCATTTTCCCATGAAAAAATTTTCTCTAAAAGAAAAAGTCCACATAAAACTCCTTCCCCTTTACTCACAATCTGTGCTTTGGCACATTGCTTAGGCCCAATGAGTAAAGAAGAAGTGATATCTTCCCTTCCTACATCTTCCTCAAATGCAAGTCGGATGAGGTCGTCTAATGGACTTCCTTTAAACATAAAAATTAATCTTGCTCTTTTAAGAGCTTTTGAATTTCTTCCCGAATAATTTTTTCAGCAATGGGGGGAATGATTTCCCTACATACTTTTTCTATGGTTTCTCGAGGAGCAGCCTGTAATGTGGCCGGTACCTCTGGAATAGAAGCAGGTTTTAAAACTTCGGCAATAGGTTTTTCCAAAAATTCTAAAGATTTTTCCAACTCTTCTTCATCAAATAAACTTTTAAATTCATCTTTGGGCATGTCTATAACCAGAGAGGGTTCTGGAAGAGATTTTTTCTTTTCTAAGACATCTAACAACAGGCTTAAAAATTCTTTGGAATTAAACGGTTTAGAAAGCTTTCCATCAATACCTAAGGTTTTTATTTCTTCTTCTTCTTCTTTCTTAAGATGGCTAAAAAGAAGGGCTATTTTCATGGTTTTTAAAGAAGGCGTATTTTTAAAAAACTTAATTAAATCAAGGCCATTGGCCTCACCAATCGTTAAATCCACTAAAGCCATATCGGGTTTTTCTTTTAAGGCCAACTCTTCCCCTTTTTGCCTATTTTCGGCTGAAATCAACGAGTAAGGGCTTCCTTTTAAGATAAGCCCCGCTACTTTTTGTATTGTTTTTGAATCATCTATGAGGAGTATTTTAGACATGCTTCAAATTACCTTGTTTTAAAAGAGACTGTCAAGCGCCGCATTTCTAAGGTAATTCGCTCCTCATCCCCGTGGCTATTATTTTCAAAAGTATGACTAAATGCCTCCTCCGGCGCCATAGAAGAAAATTTGTAATTTTGATCATAATAATGCTCAAGAAGTAGGCAAGTAGCCCCTTTATAGTCTTCTTGTTGAAAAAGAGTATGGATCTTTTTAAAAAGTTCCCCTCCCAAGCGCTTTTCAATAGAAAAAAGAGCCTTTTCAAGTTCTGGAACTAAATTTTTATCTCCCTCTCCCAAATATTCTTTTAAAATCCTCTCCGTTCTTTTTTCTAAGGAGCTTCGAATGAGAATCTTGGACCCTTTTTCCATGTGCTCCATCCACAGTTGGGGCAAGACCACAGGACCAATGCGTTTACTTTCTCCTTCTATAAAAATTTGAGGGCTTTCTTTATATTTTTTAATTTCTTGATATAAAAGAGCTTCAAAATTTTTTTGAGTTTGTTTAGGAATAATTCCAACTTGTCCGAACACAGATCCCCGGTGATGGGCCAAAGCTTCTAAATCAATTACCGGAAGTCCTTTTTCTTTCATCTTATTTAAAAGATGGGTTTTCCCACTACCCGTAAATCCATAAAGCGTTATTAATTTAAAAGGATAAGGACTATTTAAGACATTTAAAACTTCTTGCCGATAATTTTTATACCCTCCCTCCACCACACATACCTTTAGTCCTGTTAAATCTAAAACAGTGGCTACCGTCTGGCTACGAAGCCCCCCTCGCGCACAATAAAGAATAGGCATTTTCTCAAAAGCAGCTGTTTTTATTCTTAAAAATAAAGTAGGAAGCTTAGGAGAAATAATGTCTAACCCCCGTTCTCTGGCCACCTCTGCCCCTTTTTGTTTATACAGTGTCCCGATTTCTACTCTTTCCTCATTGCTAAGAATAGGAACATTGATAGCACCAGGAATACTTCCCTCTTCAAATTCCAAAGAAGTACGCACATCAATAAAAATAGAATTTGTAATATTCAATGCATCAGATATGGAAAGTCTTGTTACAGCCATTTTTCTCTTCTACCTTGAACAGATTTTATTGACAACCTGTGAACCTCTCACTTACAGTTAATAGTGATGACTACAGAGTGGATATCTGACTTAGCCCAAGCCGAAATCGAAACTCAAGAAACGGGGAAAATAGATGCTTTTGGGCATCTCAATGAAGAAAAAATTTTAAATGGGCACACCCTCTCTTTTTTAAAAGAATTAAAAACAGTTTTTCAATCCGCCGCCCAACAATTTAATGAACTTAGACAAGATTCCAGACAAACCATTAAAATTTATGGCATTGCTCAAACCGAAGCTGATTTTTTAGTATTTAGAAATAGTTTAAAACTCGTGGTTAGTTATGCCAGAGTAGGACAAATTGAAATTTCATTTCATTCTCTTTCTGGGGGACTGTTTGCTCCTAAAAAAATTACTCCTTCCACAGGTCGCCATGCAGTACCTAAACCACCGGGAAACACCGATGATGTTAAAGGCGATCTTTTAGATATAGAACTGGGCCCTTTTAATGAAGCCTATTGGACCTTTAAAGGAATCCGCGTTGATTCTTCTGCCGTTGTTCGCTTTTATCTCACCGAATTCATTAAAAACAGCGCAAGCTAAGTAAAAAAGGAGAAAATGATGAAACCTAATATCGGACTTTCTGCCAAAGACTGTACAGAGGTGGTTCATGTTTTAAATACCCTCTTATCCGATGAATTTATACTGTATACTAAAACACTTAACTATCACTGGAACATCACAGGTCCCCACTTTCATGATCTTCACAAACTTTTAGATACTCAATACCACGAACTTCTTGAAACGATCGATAGTGTTGCAGAACGGGTCCGCTCTCTGGGAGGTCATGCCTTGGGATCACTTTTGGAATTTACTCAAAACACCCGACTTAAAGAAGAACCTCACAAATATCCTTCTGCAAAAATAATGATTTCAAATTTACTCTCAGATCACGAATCCATTATTGCAAACTTAAGAAAAGATCTTGAAACCTGCCAACTAAAACACCACGATGCAGGGACAACAGATTTTTTAACAGGCCTCATGGAACATCATGAAAAAACAGCTTGGATGCTCCGAGCATTGCTAGAATAAACATGTTGGTATCGATGCTCCGTCATTGCTTCGCTATGCTCGCAATGACAAACAAAAGCGCACAATTCTTGTCAAAGACAAAAACATCCATACTTAGTCAGATTTTAAGCAGCTTTTTTCAGATCAATTTTAATAGAGTCATAATTGACAACAGGTGTTTTAACTTCTCTTCCATTTATTTTTCTTTGCTTGATCTGAATGACACCTATGTCTTCAAAAAATAAAATGACTTTATTTAGATTTGATATGTCTGTGCCAGACAATTTTGCTAATTCGTAAACTGATCTTGGCTTAAAGGCAAGAATATCAGAAAGAATATAGATATTTTTGATGAAACGCTCAAAAGTTCGCTTATCGTCAAAAGAAATCTCATAATGAGGCTCCTTTATTTGTCGCTTCTTAACCTGTTTAAATGCCTTTTTAAAATCTTCTAATACTTCAGAAGAAGATTTTAATGAAATAACAAGCTGTTTCATAATCTTACCCCCATATGTGTTAAGACAAGTTGATTAAAATCTGAAATCAAGTTGTCTTCGGAAATAAAGTGATACTCTACTTCCTTGTCATTTATATGAACATGATGTCCCTTTGGATGATGGTTATCCATAAGTATTTTTCTATTTTCCTTTTGATCCACGCAAATAAGTCTATATTTAACACCATCTGGATATTTCTGAGTCACCGTCACCTCATAGAGGACAATTTCAACAACAAATCTATTTTGAAGCAGTGCCTTATGATAATACTTCAGCGCAACCATAGTATATTGGTAAAATAATACCAATATATAAATATTTTGTCAATTTTATTTTTCAGCCCATAGGTTAACCACACCGCCCGTCATTGCGAGCCGAATGAAATGAGGCGTGGCAATCTCAGTGAATTTCAGGGTGAAAGGCAGCTTTGTCATCCCGAACGCAGTGAGGGATCTCGTCGTCTCTGCTTCTAGAAATATTCCATTATCATTTCTTATGCTCACCTAACAAAGACAAGGCTTTTTTTGAATTACTTTTACGAACCAGTAACTTTACTCCTCCAGAATGAAGTCGTAAGTGAGGCTCCATTCCGCCAACATCATCTGATGAAATTCTTGCTTGAATACCATTACTTTCAAGCAGTTGTCTGGCCATTTCAGCCTCAGTTCTATTATTGAATGTTTTAATATAAATAAAATCATCCATCGTTGAAAGTATAACTTTATTTCTGATTAACAGTCAAAGAAAAATGACGGGACTGCTCCGAGCACTGTTAGAATAAAATAACTAGTTACTAAGTGTTCTGCAGGTCACTGTGCACACTCAAAAAAGATTTAGAGTCTGTAAATTATTAGGTTGCAAAATGACATGCTGAGCCTTATAAAACTTGAAACTTTAACAATGGAGGTCGTCGTATGAAAAAACTTATTTTAGTTGGTCTTGTTCTTATTAATGGATCCGCATGGGCTGGTACCAAGTATGTATGCGTAGAATATAATAAAAAAACCGAGAGGCTAAAACAGACCATGGTTGTGCTGACTCAAATTGGTGATGAAAAAATAGAAGAAAACGTTCCTGCGAGATTTTATTTTGAATTATTTCGTGGGCCGAGCACCCTTGCAGACTTAGAAACTGAAGGCACAGTAACCACTGAAGATGTATATTTTGCATTTAACTCCGATGACAACAAAGTACATTTTCAAACATACCTCGATGAATTAGAGGAATCTAGTTTAACGCTGAATAATAAAGATCGGGGCACATTTGTTTGCCGCTAGCTTTTAAATTATGACTCTTTCTGAAAAAGTGCATTTTTTTTAAATTCGCATACTTCCCCTCCTCAAGAGAGGGTGCCTATAAGTCAGCGAGGACGACTCTCTCGGATAGGGCTGATTTTTTTTAAAAATAAACGATTGAAGGCGACTAAGAGTTATTACCTACTTGGGATTGGCCGGTTATGGATCTAAATCAAAGATTGGGATTCTTCGCTTTGCTCAGAATGGAGGATCTCGCGAATTGCTTTCTCTTGCAAAACTGTGCCAGTTTTTCTAAGGTGTAAGGGGTGTGACCACCATGGAACAACCCTTTATCAAAAAAAATAGCTCAATAAATTAACCTATTATTATTTATTAATAGCTCGTTCCAAAGACTCAGATTCTAAACCTGCCTGCTTATTTTGATTACGTACGATCTGCACATCAATGGAAACTTGAATATCTACTTTTCCTGCATAACCATTGGCTCGTTCCATGCGAATCATTTCTGAAGCCATTTGGGTTGCTTCTTTTTCAGCTTCGTTGATAAGCCTAGTCACTTCACGATCTGCTGAATCAAGGACAACAGTTGCAGCAGTATTTGATTTCGATGCGTTGTATGTTTTCAAAGCATAAACTGAACTAAACGCCACTGCTGTTAATACGACGATGATAAAACCACCGATCACTTTTTTCATAATTCCTCCCTCTTTATTAATAATTTCATTCTATCATTTTATCGGATAAATAAGAGAATTTATTTAGCTATTTTTTAAAATACGAAACAAGATAGATTAAAGAAAGAATGGCGGCGAGGCCAAGGCCTAAGACACCAAAGGGAGAAAGTCCAAAGAGAGAAACATCTTTGTGGAAAATAAGAACAATGGTAGACGAAAGCACAATGGCTGCGATGAGGATAGAAAGAGAAAGCAATTGTTTTCCTTTCATCTCTGTTTCTTGATAAAGCTCCAACCCTTCTATTTTTACATGGCTCACCCATTCATCATTAGAAAGACGTCTTAAAATTTGCTTTAATTGACGCGGCAACATTTGTAAAAGTGTGGCGCTATCTCGCAAAAGATAAGCAAATTCCTTAGAGAGCCGGCTGGGGTCATATTTGGTTTTAAAAAGAATTTTAGCAAACTCCCCCATTTCATGAACAATATCAAAATCGGGGTCAATGGATCGTCCCATGCCTTCAATCGTAATAAGCGCTTTAAATACAAGCATGAGATCTTGAGACATTTTTAAGTTGTGCCGACTGGCTTCTACCGTTAATTCCAAAAGCATCCGCCCAACATTAATATCTTTTAACGGCAATCCATAATAGGGTTCTACAAGCTCTCGAACTTGTTTTGTAAAATGATCCACATCGACTTTGCCAGTGGCAATGCCAATTTCACAGTATTCATACACCAATGCTTCGTAATCTTCTGTAACCAGAGCCAAAAACATATTTCCCAGAGCATCTCGGGTGCGTTGATTGATTCTTCCCACAATTCCAAAATCAACAAGACCTATTTTTTCATCTGCCAAAACAAACATATTTCCCGCATGAAGATCCCCATGAAAAATTCCATCCACTAACACCATTTTATAAAAAGCTTGAACTCCATTATGGGTAAGATTTTTAACATCTACTTTCTTTTCTTGAAGTGCATTAAGGTTGCTAAATCGAATGCCTTCGATTTTTTGGAGGGTTAATACCTTGGTGGCGCTTAATTCGCGATAGACTTTGGGAATAATAATGGATTCATGGCCTTCAAAATTCTTTTGAATTCGAGCCATGTTGCCAGCTTCCACCACAAAATCGAGTTCTTTTCTTAAACTTTTAAAAAACTCTTCAACAATACCTCTGGGATTAAAAGTTTTGGTTTCTTCCACATATTTTTCAACTAATCCTGCAATGATAAAAAGAATATTAATGTCTGTATCAATAATCTTATCAATCCCCGGGCGTTGAACTTTAACCACCACCTCTGTGCCATCGTGAAGCATGGCCTCATGGACCTGGGCAATAGAAGCCGCTGCCAGAGGAGCTTCACTAAATGTCTTATAAAGCATTGAAAGCGGGGCTTTTAATTCCTTTTCAACAATTTCTTTAATGGCCAAAAACTCCACGGGTTTTACGCTATCTTGAAGATTTTTAAATTCTTCAGCAAATTCTTCTGGAATAAGATCCGGCCTAGTACTTAATACTTGCCCCAATTTTACAAAGGCAGGACCTAATTCTTCAAAAGACAGTCGAAATCGCTCTGGAAGGGTCAACCGTTCTTTTTCTTTATCTCTTCTTAAAGTAAAATCAGGAATAAGTTTTAATACACCAATCCGCTCTACAATTTCGGCCAGTCCATGCTTTCCCATGACAGCCACAATGGTCTTAAGACGGCCTACATTTTTAACGGTTTGGCCAATTTGGCTACTAAATTTTAAAATACCCACTTTTTACTCCCTGAAAATAAAATCAATCTGCCGTTTGTCGATATTGACATTTTTTACTTCTACTAAAACTTTTTGCCCCAAATGATATTCCTTTTTCGTGCGACGACCTTTCAGCATATAATGCTCCTCTATAAACTGATAAAAATCATCCTGCATCGAAGACATGTGCACAAGCCCCTCAATAAAATAGTGCTCAAGCTCTACAAAAACTCCAAACTCTGTCACTCCACTGACATATCCAACAAACTCTTGCCCTACTTTATCCATCATAAATTGAGCCTTTTTGAGAGCCACAAATTCCCTTTCTGCTTCTTCAGCTGTACGCTCTCGTTTTGAACAATGCTCACACGCTCGTGCCAAAAAAGCTTCTTTTTCGACATCGTTCGTATCGGCATTTTTACTCTTTTGCTTAAGTTCAGCCTTTAAGAGCCGATGCACCATTAAATCCGGATAACGGCGAATGGGAGACGTAAAATGTGTATAGCACTCCGATGCTAGCCCAAAGTGTTTTAAATTTTTATCTGCATAGCGAGCCAATTTCATGGAACGAAGTAAAGCCGTATTTAAAAGTTTTTCTTGGGGCTCCCCTTTCAAGGTTTTAAGAAGTTCACTATAGATCTTGGCATGAGGTACTTTTTGATGAGGAAGCGGATACCCCAAATTATGGGCTAACTCATTAAACTCGGCCAAAGTGACATCTGATGGCTCCTCATGCACCCTATAGATAAAGGGGCGTTTTTTAAAAAACATAAATTCTGCTACAGCTTCATTGGCGGCAATCATAAACTCTTCAATAAGCATATGGGCCTCTAGCCTAGATCTTTTAACAATGGTTTCAATGGCCCCTTCCACATCTAAAATAAGTTCAGATTCGGGAAGATCAAAATCCAAACATCCTCGTTTTTGCTTTTGTTCTTTTAACCGCTCCTTAAGTTCATTCATGATGAGTACATCTGAAACCAATGAGGAATACTTTTTGGAAATCTCGGAATCTTTATCTAAAATAGCTTGAATGTCTGTGTACGTCATTCGATGGCGACTGATAATCACAGATTCATAAATCGTATAGGCCCGTCTATTGCCCTCAGGATCAAATTCCATTTCACAGGTAAATGTCATTTTTTCTTCTTCGGGTCTCAAGCTACACAAATCATTGGATAATACTTCTGGAAGCATGGGAATGACTCCCCCAGGAAAATAAACGCTTGTCCCTCGTTCGTACGCCTCCTGATCAATGTGAGAATTTTTTCTGACAAAAAAGCTTACATCTGCAATCGATACCCACAGTTTATAATGCCCATTTTTCATTTTTTGGACACACACCGCATCATCAAAATCTTTGGCAGTTTCTCCATCAATGGTCATAAAAGGAAGCTTTTTTAAATCCATCCGATGAGTGACTTCATCTTTTAAGTTCCACTGTTTAAGATGGGCTGCTTCCTCAAGAGAGCCCTTGGAAAACTCCTGAGGCAAATCATATTTGTAGGCCATGGATGAAAAATCAACCTCTTGAACTCCACTTTTACCTAAAACTTTGATAATTTCTCCCTCTGCTAGGCGATGCTCCTCTTGATATTTTTTAATTTTACACACAACTACCTGCTTATGGGATTGCACAAATCTTTTATCAAAAGGAATTAAAATACACTCCCTTCCACCAAACGTGCTCTCACTTCCTTGTGGAATAACACAGACCGTTTTCCCTCGTACAAAAAGCGTTCCAACAACATTTTTTGTACCTCTTTGCAAAATTTCTACTACTTTTCCCGAGTTATTAGGCCCTACCATGACTTTTAATCGATCCTTATTCATGAGATTATTTACTTCAGAATTACTTAAATAAACGTCTGGAATGGATGTATCGTCCGGGATTAAAAAACCAAATCCCTTAGAATGTTTTTTGAGGATTCCAACAACAAAATCATCTTTTTGGGGCAGTCGATAGCGCTTTTCAGCCCCACGAATAATTTTTCGATCCTGATATAAGAATTTAAGCGTTCTTCGGAAAAGTTTGCGCTCTTTTTGAGATATTTTAAAATAATGGCACAATTCATCAAACGTCATGGGCTTATAGGAGCTATCCCCCATCACATCTAAGATTTCTTTTCCACCGATATTCATAGCTAAAAGATAATCTGGTTGACTTTAAATATCCAGTTCAATATGTCTGAAACCAAACGCTGGGATGGCGGAATTGGCAGACGCGCAGGACTCAGAATCCTGTGGGGTAACACCTGTGGAGGTTCAACTCCTCTTCCCAGCACCAACTCCTCTTCCCAGCAAATACTCATAAAATCCTTCGATTATTCCGATAAGTTGATTATGAAAAGAATAGTTTCATTTTTTATACTGATATGTCTCTTTTTTCTCTCCCATTTTGGGTTCACATTTGATTTTATCAATAACTGCCCCAGCATGAGTACAGAACAGAAACAGACAGCCAGCGAGGTGTGGAATAGCCTCGTTCAAGAAGCCAAAAGAAGAAGTATAGAAAATAAAATGGTAACTTTTCTAAATGCGTTTAATAAATACTGTGGCAATCCCGTGTTATATGGGATGGCCGTATCAAAATCCCTTCCTCTTTTAAGAGAGGGCCAAGAATCGCACATTCAATTGATGAAAAAAGAAATTGAGCGTGTTTCCAAATATCGCGCTCCCCTCTTAGAGTGTGCAGAACTAAAAGAGGCAGCCCAAACCCTCAATCGTTCCATAAACTGTGAGGATAGTGCTCTCAAACGCCAGATGAGCCAAGGCATTCAAGCTGCCTCAAATCGAATTCAAAGCTGTACCAATGTTGATAATCGCACAGACATTTTACAACGCCCCAGAGATCAAGATTCTACGGGATGGTGTTATGCCTATACCGTGGCTGATCTTTTAAGTTACAAAACGGGAAAACTTATTTCAGCTGCACACGTAGCAAATACTTACAATGACAGTTTTATAAACCATACAAAACAATTTTTTAATACCTCGGAAGCAGATTTACATGGAGGCATGATAAAGAGCGCAGCGGAGAAAGCTCTACAAAAAGGGGTATGCCTAGAAGAAGACCTTCCCTCTTCGGACTATCTCTATAGTTCACTGACAAATATTAAATCTGGCATCCATGGAGTTGAAAATGCTAAAGATCTATATGACGAGTCTTTATCCCCTTCTTGGGCAGAACTTCTTTTTCATCCTATTACCAGTATTACTTCATGGGCAACCCATGATGAAACTATTGCATCTTCTCCCCAAGAAATTTTTCAAAATTGTCCTGAAATTCAAGGAAATTGGAAAGAACTTTTTCCCAATTTAAACATGGACACAATCTTAGAAGTTCTTGCACAATCTACCTCTATGTCTGTCGTTGATAATTTAATTGCCAGAGCTTGTTTAAAAAATTCTTTTGTTCCAGACACAAAACTTAATATCGTTGAAAAAATATACCGAGGAGGACTTGGAGAGCCTACTCCGGATGAAATGACTCAAGATATTGACGATCAATTAAATCATAAAAACATCGTAGGAATTTATTACAAAGCCAGCTTACTCCAAGATAGATATGCTGCTCCCAAATATGGACACGCCTCAAGTGTCGTAGCAAGACGTTTTAATTTTCTATCTGGAGCCTGTGAATATTTAATTAGAAACTCCTGGGGATCTTCCTGTGCCAATTATGATAGTGAATTTTCCTGTTCCGATGGTCATGTTTGGATTCCCCAAGAACATCTTGTAAATATGATGTATGGAATTACCTATGTACAATAAGAACATTTTTAAAATTTTTATACTGATATATTGTCTGTGGTTTTTAACTCCCACCCTCAGTCAGGCCATAGAAACCATCTGTACTTACGGCAAAACTAAATATATTTACATAGGTAAACCTATTATTAAAAAAGAACCCTACTGCCTTACTTACCCGGAAGATCAAAAAAAAGCTTCCCTTATATCCTTAAACTGTAAAAATAAAACATGCGAAGCTCTTAAAGAACCCTCTCAAATAATATCTAAGCAAAAATTATATTCGGAAATTGGAAGCCCAGGTTTTCATCTTTGCCGAACATTAAAAGGAAAACCTCAGCTATTAGACTACTGGCATGGTAACCAGTGGCACTCCACCAGTCGCTGCCAATTTTCAGATGATTCCTTTATTGAAATTGACTACCTTTATCACCTTTGGTCCAAATCTATCTTTTAATATCGTTTGACAAAATCACCAAAGCCATATTAATTAGCCTCCACCTTAAAGGAGGTATCTAAATGAAAAAATTTTTAACTGCACTTTTTACATTTATTTCTCTCTCATCTTTTGCTCAACAAAATGAAGCTACCGTTACCCTACCCGAAGGATTTGTGGCTCCTGGAAGTTTTTATTGGACACGTCTTTACTGGAAAGGCACCTCTGATGCCTTTAATCATGGAAAACTTTTTACAGTGAAAGAAGATGGAAGTAAAGAAACCCACAATGTCTGGCTCGTTGTTGGTATAAAGCCAACGGTAGACGTAGCTAAAGATTTAGGAAAAACCGGATGGGAATTATTAAAAACGTATAGAACTGGAAATGTATTTAAAGATTATTTTAAAAATTTAGGGACTGCTTTGTGGAGACTGCCTTATAAAACTTGGACACATTTAGTGCATAAACTAACCGTGGTCAAAAACGATGCCGTTGAAAACTATAATGATATTGGTGGCTCCACCTTAGTTGAAAACTGGGGACCTCTCGGCGCAGGAGTTGCTTTTTTATGGAATAACGGAAAAACAGCGGTTCAAGGCGTTTGGACACTGGGTGTTGAATTCCCAGTTGAACTTGCTGGCAGAACCACGTGGCGTACCTTAGAAGTGGTTCATTATACCTTGGTTCCCGTAGAACCCGCTTTAGGTACTGCCGCCCTTTGGTTTGTTTTTGAACCTATTAATGCGGTCAGGGGCATACCTCTTTCCGTTGTTGCAGGAACAACAGGCGTTTTATTAACAGGAGTTACGGCCAGCATGGAAGGCACAAAATTCTTAGTATGGGATACTTGGCACGCTGATTCCAAAGATTCTACTCAAAAAGCCATGATCCGAGTTCCAGCTAATCCAGAGATTGAAAATCAATTGGATGTTGCTTTTTCCACATCTGAAGATAATCAACAACTCATGGAAGGGTTTGAAGCCGTGATTGGCCAATTTGAGTCTCAACATCAATGGATTGCCATGAGCCATATTGTTTCTAAACTTACCCAAACCATGAGCGTCATGAAAGAAACCATGAGCACTCTGCCAGAATCTGAACAAGCTCAAATGGCGGCAGAATATGACAAGCTTTCTACTCTAAAAATTGTATATTCTATTGACTTAGAGAGAAAACTTTTCGCCCAACAATAAACCTGTTATACTGCTTCCCGTGAAAATCGGGATTGTGGATTTAGGTACAAACTCTTTACGGTTTGATATCTATAAGCTTTATCCTCATCAAAAAGCAGTTATACTTTATCATAAAAAAGACATGCTCCGTCTAGGGGAAGGTGTCTTTACAAGACAAAAACTCTCTCAAAAAGCTGTTCATCGTGTGATTAAAAGTTTAATGGATGTTAAGCACCTTGCCCAAAAATATGAGGTAAAAAAAATAACCTGTTATGGTACCAGTCCTTTCCGAGAAGCCAAAGATTCCAACGTGTGGCTTAAAAAAATTAAAGAAAAAACAGGTTTTAAAATTTCTGCCATTTCAGGTAAAAAAGAAGCTACCTTAATTGCACAAGGCATTCTCCACTACCATCCTACTTCTCAAAAAACCGCGCTCATTGATATTGGAGGGGGAAGTACAGAAATTTCTATCTGCCAATACAATAAAATTTTGTTTTCTAAAAGCTTAAATTTAGGTTCCATGAGGCTGCAACATGTTTATTTAAAAAAGAGCCCTCCCTCTCAAAAATCAATAGAGTATTTAAGATCCCATATTCAATATGTCCTAAAAAAAGCTTTTAAAAATTACACCGTGGATAAAGCCATTGGAAGTGCGGGAACCATAAAGGCCTTATTGAATGTGGCAAGTTCATCTCACCATAAAATCTATAGAAAAAATTTAGAGTCTTTTTTAGAATCTATTCAACCCCTTACACTTCAAAAACTTAAAAATATTCTAAAAACAGAAGGCCAACGGGGCGATATTATTGTGGCCGGAAGCATTCTTCTTCTTGAAATCCTACGGCATTTTAATCTACACTCTATATCTGTTACTAAACGAGGGCTACGAGACGGCATTTTACTAGAAAACATACAACACTATGCAACATTCTTTTAGTATTAAAAAAAATAAATTAGCATCCACTCGAAAACGTCTGTATGAAAGCATTGAAACTTTTACCAAAAATTTACAAACGTATCCCATTACTCTACTTGATTTAAAAATTATTGATGCTTCCATAAAAGAACTTTGCTACACCGCTAAAGTATTTGCTCCCTATCATCACAGACGAAAAGTCACCGTTTTTGGTTCCGCAAGAAGCGCCGCGTCTGACCCTTCTTCTAAACAAGCCAAGAAATTTGCCGAAGAGATGGTTCGCTTAGGATATATGATTATGACTGGCGGCGGACCGGGTATTATGCAAGCAGCTCAAGAAGGAGCAGGCTCTACCGGAAGTTTTGGACTTAATATTCAACTTCCCTTTGAACAGCAGCCTAATCGTATTATTCAAGGGGATGCTAAACTTGTAAACTATAAATACTTTTTCACCCGAAAATTGACCATGGTAAAAGAAAGTGATGCTCTGGTTCTGTTTCCAGGGGGTTTTGGGACTCAAGATGAACTTTTTGAAACCTTAACGCTGCTTCAAACTGGAAAAACCACTCCCACCCCTGTAGTGTGTATTGATAAAAAAGGGGACACTTATTGGAAAGAATGGAAAAAATTTAATTTTGATAGTCTTCTTCGCAGAAAACTTATTTCCAAAGATGATACCCACCTCATTCATTTTACAAGCGATGTAAATGATGCCATTGCACACATTACGTACTTTTATAAAAACTACCATTCCATTCGCTTTCATCACAATTGGCTTTTAATCCGTCTCTGGAGACTCCCACCCACAGATGATCTTAAAAAGATTAGTCGTGAGTTTAAAGACATTATTAGGAAAGGCACGATTGAAGTGGCTACGGATGACCTCCCCTATGATCCTGATATTGAAGATTTGGCCATTAAAACCCTACGGTTTAATTTTGATCAACAAAGCTTTGGTAAGCTAAGACTGCTCATTAATACGTTCAACCGTTATTAAAAAGGTTGTCATCCTGAGCGAGGCGAAGGATCTCTTCGATAAGAGCTATGAGATTGCCACGTCGCTTACGCTCCTCGCAATGACAAAAGTGCCGTTTTACGGCATCTGTCTAATAAATATCCTTCTTTTATGCCTATCTTATGCTTGAAATCCCCTGGCATACTGTTTGCTTCCTCATGCACATGAGACAGTATAGAACGTAGGAGGTATGTATATGAGGACAGATAATTTGAGAGCAATGCTTGCAGGGTTAATTTTACTTTTAACTGTTATCAGTATGGTAAAGCTTGGAACTCACAACTCTTTTCTTTTAGCTCAAGAAGATGAATTTAATACCAACATTTCCGCTTACCTCGACCAAACACGCAGCGGTTCTGCTCGTTTAGATACTTTAGACAAAATTTTGGAAGGCCTTTCTAAAGATGTAAATAAATGGCTCTTATTAAGACCTGCCATGGTAACCATTTTAAACAATAAAGACGATGACCTTTATGTTCAGTATCAAGGTCTTTTAAAACTTCAAAAACTGCCAACGGTGGGGCCTAGTCTTATTATTAATTTATTATATGATAATACAGATGCTTTCACAGCTTCCATAGATCGCCTGAATGTCATTATAGAAGCTTTGGCCAATAGCCAAGAAAAAACAGCGTTACCCGATATGTATAAACTTGTAGATGACATCAATACCAAAACTCAAAATATTGATAACGGCAATGTTATATACAGCTGGAATACGGTTTTGGATAAAATTGGCCGATATCTGGGCTCTATCAACGATCTCTCCACCATTCAAGAACTCTTAAAACGATACAATGATCTCCCCAGACATCAAACCAATATTCGAATCGTCATGGCCACCTTTTTAGATTATCAACTTCGAAATATAGAAGGCAGAAAAGATTTTACCTTAAGCCCAGAAGATATCACTCTCATCACTTCTATGATTGGAAGTGAAACCTTCTTAGATAAAACCCAAGACAAATTCTTTGTCTTAGGGACTTTGTTCATGGCACTAAACGGTGATCCAAAATTATTTGTCTTTATTATAAACTATCTTTCTTCTTATAGAGAACAAATCAGTCCCAAACGACAAGCATTTTTAACACAGATCTTAGAAAAAGCAGAAGAAGTAAAATCTCTCTACGAAGCTATCCGTATTAAACAATCTTCTGATGATGAAGGCAATGGAACCAGACTTCTTCTTTTCTTTCTCAGTATGGGGGTTAGTGAATTTACCGAACACCCAGAAGAATCTAAAAAAGAACCCTCTCCTGAAAGACTTCTCTACAATTGGTTCCGTGAGTGGTTATTTTTTACGAAGAACTCCTAAGCGCAGTAAATGGCGAGCAGCAACTCTGCCTACCTCTCCTTCAGGATCTGCCTGATATACATATTTATAATATTCCACCGCTGTATGGACATCTCCAGATTGTTCATAACTTTCCCCCAGAATGAGTCTAAGTTGAGGAACTCCAGGTATAATTTGATCGGCTTTTAAAAGATCTGTCTTTGCTCCAGCATAGTCTTTGGTTTGATATTTTAAGTAGCCCAGAAAAAAAGAAGGTTTAAAAAAATCAGGATACGCTTGTATGGCTTTTCGAAGATGTGTTTTTGACGTTTCAAACTCTTTTCTCATCATATACACATAACCTATATCTGCATGAAAGAGGGCTTCATTGGGTTTTCCTTTGAGTGCTTTTTGAAAATGAGTAATGGCATCGTTCCACCGACCTTCATTGGCCACCTTTATCCCTTCATCATGCTCCTTATAAAAAGGTTCTTCTCTTTTTAATTTTTCTGAAAGCTTTTTAAATTGTTTGGTTGTTTGGATATTATCGGGACGCTTGGCCACCAAAGCATATTCAGTACTAATTAAAGCTTTTGCATTGGCCACCCGCTCTTGAGAGGGAGGATGGGAAGCAAACATAGCATCAATAAAACTCGCTTCTCGGGTCTGTAATTTTTGAAGCAGTTCAAACGTTTCAAGAGCTCCTTTAGGATCATAATGAGCTCGGGTCATGTAACTCATCCCAAGTTCATCAGACTGAATTTCTTGATCCCGACCATATTTGGCAAGCCCTGCCTGAAGTCCCACAGAACCCAGAGCCAGCATCGCTTGTCTATTTTCAACATTCTTAGTTTCTAAAGCAATAGCGCCTAAATTAAAAAGACCTCCCCAAATCATCTGCCTAGACATGGCCCGAACGGCGTGGCGCGCTGTCACATGGCCAATTTCATGTCCCAAAACCGCCGCCAGTTGTGACTCATGATTCATTTGGGTTAAAAGCCCCCGCGTAATACAAATTTTTCCACCTGGAAGTGCAAAGGCATTTACCTGGGAAGTATTCACAATTTTAAATTCATAATTTAAATTGGGTCTATGCCCCAGGTGAGCTAATTTTTGCCCTACGTCATTAATATACTTTTGTGCTCCTTGATCTGGGTAAATACCATCAAAGGATTGAATGGTGGGACCATAGTATTGTTTTCCCATACTGATTTCTTGCTCTTCTGAGATAAAAGCCAGTTCGGCCTCCCCCGTCACGGGATTTGTCGCACACTGAGCCATACAGAGACATGAAAGTAGCAATCCAATAATATAAAATTTATTCATAAAAAAAAGCCCCTCTCAAGAGAGGGGCTTTTTAGTAACTATCGTAAAAACCTATTTCTTTTTCTTTTTATGATGTTTTTTGGCTTTTTTCTTTTTATGTTTTTTCTTCATTGTCTTTCCTCCTGTTGTAAGTGCTACGTTAAAATCAATTAAATACATTTAAAGTGTAGCATGGAATTTTTCAAAAAAAAAGAAAAAAAATAAAATTTTGATATTTTTTTTGAAAATTTTTTAAAAAAATCCCTTTTTATTTCCATTTTTTGTGGGTAGGATCCTTTTTGTTATGGAAAAAAGTTCTTCACCAAAATTTAAACCCAATAAAAAAGGCCTTGTCATTATTTATACCGGAAATGGAAAAGGGAAAACAACGGCTGCGTTGGGCATGGCCGTTCGCGCGGTTGGTTACCAGTGGAAAGTGCTCATTTTACAATTCATTAAAGGGAGTTGGACTTATGGGGAAGAAAAAGGAGTAAAGCTTCTTTCTCCGTCGGTAGAAATGAAAAAACTTGGAAAAGGATTTTATAAAATCTTAGATGACAAACTTCCTGAGGCAGAACACCGAAAAGCCGTAGAAGAAGCCTTAAAGCTCTCCCAAGAAGCCATCGCCTCTCAAAAATATAATCTCATTATCCTAGATGAAATTAATGTGGCTGTCAGTTGTGGGCTTTTAAAGGTAGAAGACGTGGTTCAATTAATTCAAAAAAAACCTGCTGAGCTTCACTTGGTGTTAACGGGACGCGATGCCAAACCCCAAATCATAAAACTTTCCGACCTTTGTACAGAAATGAAAGAAGTTAAACATCCTTTCCAACAAGGCTTTCTAGCGCAAAAAGGAATAGACTACTAATACGCCCCTTCTGGCGCTTGAGGCATAGCTTGCTGAGGAGGCTGAATACTTTGAGGAGCCCTAGAGAATTGATTAAGTGTTTCTACCATCCGATCATGGTTATTTCTAATTTCTGTCGTTAATTTTTCAATCATATTTCGAAGATCATTCATATCTCGCCTTAAAGAATTCATCTCTTGCTCTTGTTTTTGGGATGCCGCTGGGCTAACGGCGGGAGCAGAAGGTGTGGATGTTATCCCACTAATACTTCTTCCCTGTCCACGACAGCTATTTAAAACTTGTTCTCTTTTTTTGGCATTAAGATAGTCCCAATTTTTCTCTTTAGACATACATTGATGAAAACCAGAAAAACTTTCTGGTTCCATAAATTCTAGATACCCAAGAAGTCTTGCGGTTTGAACAGCTTTTGTAAAATTATCTTTATTGGCCGCTTCCCGAACAAAAATACGTTGCATTTCTTCTTGATAATTAAGCAATGATTCTGCAGAGATAGCAGCAAACGAAGCACCTAAACCAACAATAATGATGATCACATAGAATTTTTTCATAACGATACCTCCAAATCTTCTATCTACGTATCGTCTATTTTAGAGATTTTCTTTAGTGTTTTTTTAAATTGATTTGTGCCTGAGGCAACCGAATATATTTAGGGCTAAGTTCTTTTGGATCTACCGCCCGTCCTTCTTGAACCGCTTTTAAGGCCAAAGTCCCCACATGAGAAGCCCGTGGAAGAGAAAGATAAAGAGGTGCCCATAAAAATCCTCTGGGTAATTCTTTAAAGAGCTCGCGACACGTTCCAATCATCACTGTGGGCGATGACAGACATGAGATAAGTTTTTCGGGAGCATACACGCCCTCTTCCAAAACTTGGACAGGTTCTTCTTTTTGAAACCGATACACAGCTGCATATACTTCCCCCCTACCTGCTTCTAAAAGAGAACACACTCCCCCCGAATACAGCGTGCCATTTAAACTTAGGGCTTCCAAAGAAGAAACTCCCACCACTTTTTTATGCTGGGCTTTTGCAAATGCTTTGACCGTTCCCAATCCTACTCTAAGTCCCGTAAAAGATCCTGGGCCCATGGCCACAGCAAAAAGATCCATGTCAGACAAAGTAAAACCTACGCGTTGAAGAAGAGTATCTACAGAAGGTATCAGTCTTTCACTATGCGTTTTAGGTGAATAAAAAATTTCTTCTCCATAGACCTGTGATTCATCCATCACAGCTAAGGATCCAAAAGCAGTGGATGTTTCAAATGCAAGGATTTTCAAGTTAGATAATTCCAGCCATTTTCTTAAAAAAACTTAAAATACCCATCCAATATCGGCTGATATCATTGTAGAAAACAAAGAGCAGTAACACTAAAAGGAAGGCCACTCCGGCTCGATTAGCAAACTCTAATACTTTATTACTGAGAGGCTTTCCTCCTCGAATCACTTCACACAAGAAGAAAAATAAATGTCCTCCATCCATAACAGGAATGGGTAATATATTTAAAACCGCTAAATTAATACTGATCATCGCTAAAATCATCAAAAATGGAAAAAGTCCTTGTTTTAAAGAATCTCCAGCCACTTTTCCAATAAGAATAGGTCCCCCTACTGCTTTTAGAGGAATATTCCCTGTAATAAGTTTACCCACCGTCTTTAAAATAATATAGGATAATCCCACACTTTTGGCCGTAGCAGAATAAAGTGCACGAAAAGGATTAAGCACATAATACCGTTCAAACTTGGGAGGAGTATACATTGTATCTGTTCCTCCTCCTACAATTCCTATTTGATAAATCTCTTCATTGGTACCACAAGGATGCTGCCCTACTATTTTAGCAGGAACCACTTGAACACGATTTAGTGCTCCAGCTCGATCATAGGTTAAATAAAAATGTCCAGGATCTTTCCCAAATTTCTGAATACTTTCTTTGAGCTCATCCCAATCACCAATAGGAATATCATTAATAGCCACCAGCCGATCCCCTACTTTGAGTCCAGCTCTGGCTCCGGCAGTGCCAGGTACAAATTCCTGTTTTACAAAAAATTCATAAGAATACAGACCTAAAAAGCGCTCTTTTTGATCCACACTTAATAAAAAATACTCTGGTGGAAGAGAACTTTGGATCGTTAAGTCTTTATCCCCTCGTCTGACTTTAAAGGTAAGTTCTTTTTGAACAATCTGAAGCAAATATTCTTTTAATTGATACCAATAATTAATGGGCACTCCATTCAAAGAAATAATTCGATCTCCATTTTTTAAACCTATAAAAGCAGCCCATGATTTTAAATTGGTTATTCCAATAGTAGGATTTGGCCCCAATTCGGAAATCCCCTTAAGAACCCCTCTTTTAACTTTTTCACAATACATGTTCCAGTCTTCTTCGACTTCAGGCTTAAAAGTCACATCAAAGGACTGATCCCGTCGCTGAATGGTCAGGGTTATGTCTTGATCACGGCTATGCGCGATGGTAGCTAACAAATCTTCTCGAAATCGACTAATTTTCTTTTGATTTACTTGGGTGACTGTATCCCCCGATCGCAATCCCAACTGCCATGCTTGAGATCCTTCGTTGACATGCGCTAAATAAGAAGTAGCCACTTTTTCAAGCCCTGCTACTTCAATCACAAAAAAGACAAAAACAGCTAAAATAAAATTAAAAATAGGCCCTGCAGCAGCAATGGCAATTCTATTCCATACGGGTTGATTTGAAAAAGACCGTTTTGCATCTGCCCCCTTAATAGGTGCCGTAGGATCTTCCCCGTAGAGCTTAACGTAGCCTCCTAGGGGAATAAGAGAAATACAGTACTGGGTCTCTCCCATTTTTTTCTTAACAATTTTAGGTCCAAAGCCTAAAGAAAAAACTTCGACTTTGACCCCAAAGAATTTAGACACAATGAAGTGCCCAAATTCATGAAAGAAAACCAAGACTCCTAATAAAATAATAATGCCAAATAAATATTCCATAATTAATTCCTCAGTTTTGGGGAAATACTGTGTTCTCGGTCGTCAGGCTCCTCCCTGCGGCCTTGTCTTTCCCTCAAAACTGAGGGATTAATCCTATTCCCCACATAGAATTTTTAAAATAACATAAATTAAAAACTTAAAACAACTCCTTTGTTTTTTTACGTGCCCACTGATCCGCCTCTAAAATTCCCTCCAAGGATAAAGGAAAAGATTCGCTATATGAAGATAGGGTTTTTTCAATAACTATTGGGATTTGAGTAAATAAAATTCGTCGTTTTAAAAAGGCTTCTACAGCCACTTCATCTGCTGCATTTAAAAGACAAGGGAACACTCCCCCCTTTTTTAAAGCTTCAAACGCTACTGCTAAAAGAGGAAATTTTTTAAAATCAGGTTCTTCAAAAGTTAATGTCTTGATCTTGGTTAAATCTAAGGAAACCACTTCTGTGGCCATACGACGGGGATAAGAAAGTGCATATGCAATCGGAGCCTTCATGTCTGGAACGGATAAACAAGCCAACATATTTCCATCCCTATAACTCACCGTCGAATGAATAATAGATTCTGGATGAATAACCACCTCTATCTCTGAAGGAGATACTCCAAAAAGCCAATGGGCTTCGATCACTTCAAAACCTTTGTTCATAAGTGTTGCAGAATCAATAGAAATACGGTTCCCCATCTTCCATTTGGGATGACGAAGCGCTTCTTCAGGAGTGATATGAGAAAAAGTTTCCAAAGCCCGATTTAAAAAGGGCCCCCCAGAAGCGGTAAGCGTTATTTTTTTAAGATTTTCTCTATTCTTTTGTTCTAAAACCTGAAAAATAGCACTGTGTTCACTATCAATAGGAAGAAGCTGAACATGTTGCCTTTGTACCTCTTCCATAACAAGCTCGCCTGCTGCCACCAATACTTCTTTATTGGCCAAGGCCACCTCTTTTTGAGAAGAAATGGCAGCCAGAGTGGGCTCAATGCCTTTAGCTCCCACCAAAGCTGAGATCACAAAATTACTTTCACTATACGTAGCCACTTCTTTTAATCCTTTTTCTCCCCATAAAACTTCAATAGAAGGGAATTGTTCCCGAATATCCTCTGCTAAGGTTTCGGTGGCTACAGAAACAAGTCTTGGATGAAATTTTTGAATCTGCTCTAGTAAAAGATGCGTATTGTACCCTGCTGCTAATGCAGCCACTTCAAACGTCTCTGGAGCAGTTTTAATCACTTCTAGGCTATTCACCCCAATAGAGCCTGTAGATCCTAAAATAGAAATTTTTTTCTTCATCCGAAAAATGCCACCTTTGCATAAAAATAAATAAAGGGCCCACAAAAGAGCACACTATCAAAACGATCTAAAATCCCACCATGACCGGGAATGACCACTCCTGAGTCTTTCACTTGAAGCGCTCTTTTAATAAAAGATTCAAATAAATCTCCTACTTGGCTTAACACCGCTCCTAAAATCCCTACGATAAAGCAATCCAAAAAAGACAACTGAGAAAAAATAAAAAGTTTATAGCAAAGGACGCCCAAGGTAGCCAACGCAATTCCCCCTACTGCCCCTTCTACCGTTTTATGCGGGCTTACGACCGGAGAAAGTTTATGCTGCCCCCAGCGTTTTCCAATAAAATATCCTCCCGTATCTGAAAGCCAGGGAATTAAAAAAACCAAAAATATCCAGTAGGTCCCCAATTCCAATTCTTTAACTTTTGGCCAAAAAGAAAACAAGAACCCAATATAAAAAACACCACTTAACGTTAATGACAGTTCTGAAAAAAGCTGAGTTAAACTATCTGAAGAAGTTTGAGCTAAAAAAAGATAAAAAACAAACAACACTAAAAAAAGTACACTAATTCCCTCATATAAAAAAGAGGACCTAAAAATAATTAACGCTGCCAATAAAAAACCTACTGTAATCCCTAAAAATTTTTGGGCTCGTTTTTCAGGAAAGGTAAAAAGAGCAATAAAATATTCAATAAGCGCTCCAAAACAAGCCGCCAAAGCTAAAAGCGTCATCCCCCACTGCTCGCCATAAATCATGAGTGCTAAAATGGCACTGACCCCAATAACAGCAGTAAAAGTTCGTGTTTTTAATCCATCAAAACTCATCTAATTGCTCGTGTGTTAATCCAAAACGTCTTTCTCTATGCTGATAAGAACGTATGGCCTTTAAAAATTCTTCTTTATTAAAATCGGGCCAAAGTGTGTCTGTCACATATAATTCCGTATAAGCCATCTGCCATAATAAAAAATTACTAATCCTCATTTCTCCGCTGGTCCGAATGAGAAGATCGGGATCTGGAAGATCTTTGGTATATAAATATTTTGAAAAAAGAGCTTGATCTATTTTTTCTGGAATACATTTTTTTTCTATGCACAATTTTGCTATTGTTTGAGTGGCCCGAAGAATTTCATTTCTCGAACCATAAGACACAGCAAAATTTAAAATCATCTCGGTATTCGTGGCAGAAAGTTCCATGGTTTTTTTAAGTTCTTCTAAAACAAATAAAGGAAGCCGTTCAATATCGCCCAACGTACAGAGCCGAATATTATTTTTCATGATATTGGGGCGCTCTTGAATAAGATACTCTTGCAATAGATGCATTAAGGCATCTACTTCCTCTTTGGGGCGACTCCAGTTTTCATCAGAAAAAGCATAAATGGTGATTACCTTTATTCCCAATTCTTTGGCGAAAATAACGGTATCTTTGACATTGGCCGTTCCACGGACATGTCCTTCAATACGGTTTAAAGACCGGTTCTTTGCCCATCTGCCGTTTCCATCGGGGATAATTGCCACATGCACAGGCAACCCTGAAGGATCAATATCAGCCATGTAAAATATCTTTTTCTTTGGTCACAAGGAGGGAATCTATTTTTTGGATTTGCTCATCGGTCATCTTTTGGATTTGATTTTGAGATTTTCTTAAATCATCTTCGGGTAAATTTTCTTTTTTTAAATCATCATTGGCATCTCGGCGAATAAGCCGGATAGAAACCTTGCCGTCTTCCCCTACTTTTTTAACTAATTTTACAAGCTCTTTTCGGCGTTCTTCAGTTAACGGAGGAAGTTGAATCCGAATAATTTTTCCATCGTTATTAGGTGTTAATCCCAAATCAGACATTTGAATGGCTTTTTCAATGGCTTGAATTTGTGAGGCATCCCAGGGTTGAATAGTTAAAAGTCTTGCTTCAGGAGCAGAGATCGTAGCCATATTCTTTAAAGCCGTCATATTTCCATAATAATCTACCATTACGGTATCTAAAAGTGTGGGTGTGGCTCGGCCCGTTCTTAGTTTAGCCAACTCACTTTTTAGATTATCGAGTGTTTTTTGCATCTTTAATTGGATTTGATTCATGTCCATATTTTATTTGCTTCCTACTAAAGTACCCAAGTCTTCCCCATACACCACTCGTTTAATATTCCCTACTTTAGACAAATTAAAAACAATAATTTTTAAATCATTATCCATGCACAAAGAAATGGCCGTTGAATCCATCACAGAGAGCTTTTTTTGAAGAACTTCAATATAGGTTAAGTGATGAAACATTTTAGCCCCCTTTGTTTTTAAAGGATCTTTGTCATAAACACCATCTACTCGGGTGGCTTTTAAAATAACCTCTGCCCCAATTTCCATTGCTCGAAGGGCAGCCGCTGTATCCGTAGTAAAATAAGGGTTTCCCGTACCTGCTGCAAAAATAACAATTCTATGTTTTTCTAAATGTCGAATGGCTCGTCTTCGAATATAGGTCTCGGCCAATTGCTGCATGCCAATAGCCGTTAAGACACGTGTATACACTCCACATTTTTCAAGTTCATGCTGAAGGGCTAGGCTATTAATGGTGGTTGCCAACATTCCAATATAATCTGCAGAAGCCCGGTCCATTCCTTTGGAGCTTGCTTCTAGTCCTCGCCAAATGTTGCCACCTCCAATAACAATGGCTATTTCAACGCCTAAATCCCAAATTTCTTTAATTTCTTTAGAGACTTTTTCAAGAATTTCTGAACTAATACCGCTTTCTTTTTCTCCACTTAAAGCTTCACCACTTAATTTTAAAAGAATGCGTTTATACTTAGGGTTAGTTTTCGTCATGAATTTATGGTTTTTTTTCCAGACCCTCACCTAATTGAAATCGTGAAAATCGCCGGATAGTGCAATTTTCCCCAAATTTAGCAATCAGTTCTTTCAGTAAATCTTCAATGGTTTTATCAGGATCTTTCACAAAGGGTTGTTTTAATAAACAAGCCTCTTCATAATATTTTTGAATTTTTCCTTCAACAATTTTATCAATGACATTGGCAGGTTTTTTAGATTGTGCTGCCTGGTGTTTATAAATTTCTTTTTCTTTATCTAGCACATTTTGGGGGACCTCTTTTTCGCAAATGTAGAGCGGATTAGAAGCGGCCACTTGCATGGCAATGTCTTTTACAAAAGCTTGAAAATCTTTATTCTTCGCCACAAAATCTGTTTCGCAGTTTACTTCAATTAAAACCCCAATTTTCCCTTCTCCATGAATATACGCATGCACCAATCCTTCAGAGGTAATACGGCCAGATTTTTTAGCCGCATCGGCCATTCCTTTTTTTCTCAAAAAATCAACCGCTTTATCAAAATCTCCCTGGCTTTCTTGGAGCGCCACTTTGCAATCCATCATGGGAGCTCCTGTTTTTTCTCTTAATTTTTTAACAGATTCAGCGGTAATCATGTAAGATCCCTAGTCCTTCTCTTCTGGTTCTTCTTTATCTTGTGGAGGTGTATCTTTAGCTTTTTCTTCATACTCTTTGGGATCTAAAATCACCACCGGTTCTTCGGGGATACTCAATTCATCCAACGCAGAAACAGTTTCAGTTTCTTCTTCGGGTTTTACACCTTGTTCTCGGAGTTTTAACTCAAATTCCTGTACTCCTTCTAAACAGGCTGTTGCAATTAAGGAAGAAAAAAGCCGAATGGCTTTAATGGCATCGTCATTACCAGGAATAACATAATCAATATCATCAGGATTACAGTTGGTATCTACAACTGCAACAACAGGAATTCCCATTTTTTTGGCTTCTTTTACAGCAATTTTTTCTTTTCCTGGATCTAAAATAAAGAGTGCACCAGGAAGTTTTTTCATGTCTCGAATCCCACTTAAGGTATTTAAAAGTTTTTGACGCTCTTTTTTAAGGGCCGCCACTTCCTTTTTAGGAAGCGCTTCAAACAATCCCTTTTCTTCCATATCTTCAATTTTCTTTAGAGTATTAATTCCCATACGGATAGTTTTAAAATTGGTAAGTGTTCCTCCCAACCAACGATGAGTTACATAAAACATTTTTCCTCGGGTGGCTTCTTCCATGACAATTTTTTGAGCTTGCTTTTTAGTTCCTACAAACAGCACTTTTTGCCCATCGGAAGCTACCGATTTTACAAAATTACAGGCATTACGGCAAAAATCTACAGTTTTTTGAAGATCGATGATATGAATGTCATCTCGCACATCAAAAATAAATGGCTTCATTTTTGGATTCCAACGACCCCGCTGATGACCAAAATGAACCCCGGCTTCTAAAAATTCTTTCATTGACAGTTCTGGCATATGATTATTCCTTTTCTAAAGTTAAAAAGTTTAAGCAAATCTTAGGCTTATTAACATAGACGTTGGTTTTATGGCAAGCAGAAAAGCATCTACTCAGAGGTTAGATTTTTTAGTAAATTTAATTCGGAAAGCACCTTCCCTGCCCCGTTCACCACACAGGAAAGCGGATCTTCTGCAATAGAAACTGGAAGTTGTGTTTTTTCTCGAATTAAAACATCTAAATTGCCCAGTAACGCCCCTCCGCCGGTCAGCACAATTCCATTATCGGTCAAATCAGCGGCCAATTCTGGTTGAGTTTTCTCCAAAGTTTGTTTAATGGCATCAATGACGGCCGTTAAGGGTTCTTGAAGGGCTTCTCTAATTTCATCCGAATTTACTTCTACAGTAATGGGTGCTCCTCCCACTAAATCTCGTCCTTTCACCCGAACCGTGCGCAGTTCTTCAAAAGGCGCAGCGTTACCAATCGTAATTTTAATATTTTCTGCCGTTCTTTCTCCAATTAAAAGATTATAATGTTTTCTCATGTAAAGAATAATAGCATCGTCAAATTTATCTCCGGCTACCTTGATAGATTTAGAACACACAATACCGCCTAGTGAAATCACAGCAACTTCAGTCGTTCCTCCCCCAATATCAACGACCATGGATCCTGTAGGCTCTGTCACAGGCAATCCTGACCCTATAGCAGCTGCCATGGGCTCTTCAATAAGATAGACCTCTCGGCACCCCGCTGCTTCAGCGGCTTCTCGGATGGCCCTTCTTTCTACTTGGGTAATCCCGTAAGGGACACCAATCACAATTCTGGGACGTAAAAAAGATTTTTTAGGAAGGGCTTGGTGAATAAAGTACTTAAGCATGGCTTGGGCCACTTCAAAATCCGCAATGACTCCATCTTTAATAGGACGAATAGCAGTAATATTGCCTGGCGTTCGTCCCAACATTCGTTTGGCTTCTTTTCCAACAGCCAACACTTTTACTTCCCCATGAATCGTACGACTTACTGCTACTACTGAGGGTTCATTTAAGATAATCCCTTTATCTTTTGTATAAACAAGAGTATTGGCAGTGCCTAGATCAATGGCAAGATCATTGGAAAGTTGACTAACGAAATTGTCCAAAAACATGCAACCCAAGGAAATACCACGAGCCCCCCACTTTTACAAGTAAAAATTACCTAGATTCTCTGTCATTCCCGCGAATACACAAGTTAAAAAGTCTTGGTGATGACCTGCCCCCGATGAAGCTCTGGAATGAAATTTTGAGATTAATCTTGACTAAGACCCAAAAATAATGGTAATATTTGGGCCGTGTTCCAAAGATTAGCTAACATATCGAAATCACAGTCTTTTTTTCTATTTGGCGCAAGGGGAGTTGGAAAATCAACCCTTTTAGATCATTTCTTTATGCCCACTGAGAGAGTTTTATTTGATTTACTAGATTTTGAACTCTCCAATGAATTAGCCAGTTATCCCAATAACCTCCTCAAACGACTTACTCCTCATCATGGAAAGACTCCTTGGGTGGTCATTGACGAAGTACAAAAAGTGCCCCAGCTATTGGATCTGGTTCATAAACTGATCAAAGAGAAAAGTTTTAAATTTGCCCTTACGGGTTCTAGCGCAAGAAAACTAAAACGAGGATCTGCAAACCTTCTTGCAGGCAGAGCTTTTGTTTACCATTTGTTCCCTCTGACCGTTTCTGAACTGGAAGATCAATTTTCTTTGGATGACGCTCTAAAATATGGGACATTGCCTCAAATTTTCGAACTGGAAAGCAATTCAGATAAGGCAGGATTTTTAAAAGCATACACAGAAACGTATCTTAAAGAGGAAATTATTACCGAACAAATTGTTCGAAATCTACCTCCCTTTCGTCGTTTTCTCGATGTTGCCGCACAGATGAATACTAAAGTCATTAATTACTCTAATATTGCTAAAGATATTTTATCAGATCCTAAAACTGTTAGCGGATATTATGACATTTTGGAGGATACATTGCTTGGAATACGTTTGCCCGCCTACCATACATCCATTCGAAAGCAGCAAAAAAAAGCATCGAAGTTTTATCTCTTTGATACCGGCATAGCACGCACATTGGCAGGGCAAGTGGACTATGATTTGATTCCAAAGAGTTTTGAATATGGACAATTGTTTGAAGGATTTATTATCAATGAATTATATCGTCGACTTACCTACATGAACAAACAATTTAAGCTTTCATTTCTTCGTGTTCAAGAAGATATGGAAATTGATTTAATCATTGAACGCGGTAAAAGTGCACCCACACTGATTGAAATCAAATCTGCTGATAAGGTGGATGAACGACATGCAAAGGGTTTATTGACATTGGGACGTGATTTCAAATCATCAAAACAGTATCTGATCTCCAACGACCCTCATAAAAAACAATTTTCTCAAGTTCTGGCTCTCCCTTGGAAAGAAGCCATTGAACTTATTATTGGGGACTGACAAATGATTTATGAAATCGTTCTTAAGGTTGAAAAAAAGGTAGCCGGTAAATTTGCAAAATGGCTTCCAGAACATATAAAACAAGTTTTGGAATCACCCGGATTTAAATTGGCGCGCGTGGCTCGCCCACAATCTGAGACCGAAAGTGACCACTTAAAGTGGGTCGTTCAATATGACATTGCCTCTAAAGAATATTTTGAATCCTACCTTAATGAACGGGCCCCGCAGATGCGTGCTCAAGCTGAGCAAGAGTTTGGAAACGCTCTCATCGCTACGCGTTGTGTTTATGATCCAGTTCAAGTGATAGAAAAATCAATTCCAAAGTCCGATCTTCTCATGTCAGATTTTCCCAAAGTCTATTGTCCCTTTATTCGACAAACATTTAAGGTAGACTCAAACCAGTGGAAAAAACTGGGGCAAAAACTTCAGTTGAGAAACCCCGAAGTCTATCTAGCTGTCAATCGGATCAATCCTGGATTTGAATGGGTGTTTGAAGACAAAGATACCTTCGCAGTCGAGAAGCTCCATGGCACAAATGTTAAGATCTTACTTGAAAATGGAAAAGTTTTAGCGATTCAAAATAGAAAAAATATCATTGATCCTCTTCTCATTGCAAAAGGGCAAAATTTTATTCTCGAAGGAATTTTAAATTCAGCTGCAAAGGGGGTCGTTCCCATGGATGGTGAATATGCCGGCGAAGTCATTGGCCCCAAACTCCAGGGAAATCCTTACAAATTGGAGACTCATGAATGGTACCCCTTTGATCTTTCCATCACAAACTTAAGATATCGATCTTTTGATGAACATGACCGTAATTACCAGAATTGGAGCGCATGGTTCAAAGACCATCTCTATTCACGCCTTTTTACCAAACGTGCGTCAAAAAAGGGATCTGATGAAAAAGTTTTTGCAGAAGGTGTCATATTTTATAATTTAAAACGAAAATCAGAAAGCAAAACTTGGATGGCAAAACTTCGAAGGGATATGTTCCCATGGTATTATGAAGGCATAGACATTCAAAATTTTGACCCTGCAGGCAGAGATAAAATAGAAAATCAGGAACAATTTGATTGATGCAATCCAAGAAGGAATCAATTTAGTTGACATATAATCAATTTTGATTATAATTGTAATCATAATTGACTATATGAAGTTTTTATCTATAATTACCAAATCAAAAACAAGAAAGAGGCTATTTATATTGTTTTTTTCTAATCCAGAAAAAAAATATTATTTACATGAGATAGCACGACTTATTGAATGCCCAGCTCAAAATATTCGACGAGATCTTTTGCCTTTTGTAAAAGATGAGGTTTTTAAAATGGAACGGGTAGGAAATCTTACCTTTTATTACCTTAATCAAGATTATCCTCTATATGAGGAATTAAAAAGTATTATTACCAAAACAGTAGGGATAGAGGCCCTTTTTAAGGGTGTTTTAAAAAATATATCTAATATTCAGGCAGCTTTTATTTTTGGTTCTTTTGCTGCGGATAAAGAAAGAGGGTCATCTGACATAGATCTTTTTATTTTAGGTGGGCCGGATAAAGATAGCCTGATTAAAGCAATTTCTGAATTAGAAAAAGAAATACACAGGGAAATTAATTATGTTATATACTCAAAAAAAATATTTCAAAAAAAGAAAAAAGAATATAATAGTTTTATTGAGTCTATTATAAAAAATAAAAAGATTTTTTTAATAGGAAAGGAATCTGATCTTGAAAGATAAAATTTCTCAATGGCTTGAAAAGAGGGAAATTAAGGAAGAAAAAGTTCACCCTAAAGATATTTGTAAATTATTACATCGATCCCTAAAAGATATTAAAGCTGCAAAAGATAATTTAGATTCTAATGAGGAGCTTTCTTATATGGCTGCTTATTTGGCAGTATTAAGAGCGGGGAGAGCCCTAATGTTTGCATATGGATATCGTCCTTCGGGAAATGCGCATCATAAAATGACATTTGAATTTTCTGAAGTTGTTTTGGGAAAAAGCTTCTCTCTTCTTGTAAATAAAATTAATGATATGCGAAAAAGAAGAAATCAATTTACGTATGATGTAGAATATATTGATTCTATTTCAGAGGATGAATCTAAATCATCCATTTCAGATGCTAATGAGTTCATTAAGGCCATCATTAGTTTTATTAAAAACCGTTGGCCCTTAGAGAGTGAATATAAAAAAATATAATTAGAGAAAAATTGCAGTTTTACTTTGACTTTTTTTAAGAGAACGATACTCTCTTTTGGAGGGTATCGTGAAAAAAATCGTTGTGTTCTTAGGTGTTTTTATTTTCTTGGGGCCAGCTGCATTTTCAGGAATTCAAACTTTTTCGATGATCCAAAAAAGAACGATGCATCGAAGTATTTTATTACCCGATGGAAACGTTCTCATCACAGGAGGAGTGAGCAGTTTAAAACCCATCCCCTGGCCACTCGCTCATGCAGAATTATTTTTAGCCCATGAAAAAAAATTTATTTCTCTTCCCTCTATGAGATCTTCCCACGTAGATCACACACTGACTTCTTTATCCAATGGCACTGTCATTATTGCAGGGGGGAATCTGAGCCCTGAAATTGAGTTCTATGACACTCAAGAAGGAAACTTTAAATCTCTTAGGTCCCTACAATCACCCCGCGCAGGACATACTGCACATGTGGTAAACGATAGAGAACTTTTTTTAATAGGAGGCTATAAAGTTAAAATTGGGCCTTTGGAAAAACACCTAGAACTCATCCCCATGCCACAAATTCAGCCTTTAGGATTTTATGATATTATCTCTCTTAACCACTGTGAAGTGTATGATCTTCTTTCACAAATTTCTTCTTTAATCCCCTTACCCACCTGGCTTCCCAAAATATCTTTTCATCGATCCCTGCAACTTCCTTCTGGAAATATTTTAATTTTTGGAGGGATGAGCGCCTGGAATAAAGTGGTTGAATTAGACGTAGCTACAAGAACATTTTCAATACGGGGATATTTGACTACCGCCAGAGAAGATGTCGCCCTTCTTCCTTTAGATGACCATCGTATTTTAATCAGTGGGGGGACGAATGATCACCAACAATCTTTAACCTCTTTAGAAATTTTTGATCTACATACCAATACGTCCCAACTCTTAGGAGCAGAGCTTCACACTCCCAGAGAAGATCACACCATGGTTGCTATCCAAGAGGGCTATGTTTTAGTAGCTGGAGGGGAAATAACAGGGAAAACCAATGACCAAGATATTATTTTAAACAGTGCAGAACTCATTAATATTGAAAAACCAGAGGTTATTGATTTAAAAGATTTTTTCTCACCAGCAAGATCTGACCACGAAGCAACAGTTCTTAAAGACCACAGTATCCTTTTTACAGGCGGAGAAGCTCCGAACAACACTATTTTAGACACTGCTAATTTAGTGAGATTTTAGTAAATCTAGTGGCGCCTTAGTTTTTTGATGGCCTTAATGAGATCTTTAAGAGGAGGAGTGGGTTGGTTTTCAAGATAGAACCTAAGGCTAGAAATAAGTTCTTTTTGAAAGCAAACCAATTTTTCATAAATATCCATAGCAGAAACCAGAGGGTCTAGGGAAAAATTGCAAGACTCTGGATTTAACTTGGTTCCGGAGAGGACTAAAAGTATTGCTTCGCCATTAACTCCGCCATCGATCTTTTGGCCTGCTTCAATAAGTTTTTGAAGATTTAAATCTGGATCTTGATCCAATAGCCACAGAAGATCATAAAGATCTTTTTCACCACAACGACTCACCAATGTAGATGCTTTCATCATCAATAGAGTTTGGGGTAAAACCACACAAATCCCATTAGGCAATGTTTCAAAATCACCCGTCTGCCCAATTTGAAAGAAGTGTTCATCACATACGATATCAATTGTAAAAGAATGATTTTTAAAAACACACACCGCTTTATAATATTGAAGCGTTTGAAACTCATAGGTAAACTTTACGCCCAAAGATACCAGGGATTTGGCTGCAAGGACGGCTGCTTTTTGGGAATCCAGATCTTTTGTGAATAAATCTAAATCATCAGATCTTCGATGCCCTGCATAAAAACCCGATAAAGCCGTTCCTCCAACCAGAACAAGGCCTGGAATATGTTGCTTAAAAAAATACTCCAGACATTGATATAAGGCAGCTGGTAAAGTCTTTTTTGCTAATTCAAGGTTTGGTCTTGCACTAAATGCCATAATTGCTCACTTTGTTTTTGTCGAATAGGGGGTAAATATTTTTTGTATTTTGGGAAAAGAGTCCAAATACTTTTTCCCACCATATTTTTAGATTGAAATAAACCATACACTTCCACTAAACGACTTAACGCTCTAGGCTTATGTTGCACCAAAGCAATCACAAAATCTTCCAAAGAGGGATAAAGATGATCCCACAGAAGAGAAGCCGTAAGAGATGTTTTCTGAGGGGTATCTTGGCTCAGAGGAAGAGAGGTCATCAAATCATCCACCTTTAAATGAAGAGCCAAGGCAAGCGATTGAAGATGCTTGCTTTGAACACTAATGGTTGTGTCATCTTTTTGGAACCCCTTTTTTTGAAACCCCCTTTTTTGAAACCATAGACAAACCGCCTGTTTTGAAACATGCGCCATTCTAGCAAGCTCAGACCGTGATAAATGGCGAAGCCTAGAAATAACCCTTAAAACATTTATATTCACAATAATATTATACTTATTAACCTTAAAAAGTCAAGTTTAGTTGACCGCTAATAACTATAGTGATGAAAAACGAAAGAGAAACCATATGGTACATAAATACATATTTATGTTTTATTGTATTTATGTATTGACATAAATACAGCCAAGGAGTACCCTTAGATTATGAAAAGAAAGAGTTTCAAGATAACCATAGATCTTATGGATCAAAATCTTTATGAGCTTTTAAAATTAGAGGCTGTTCGCCAACACTCTATGAAACAGGTGATTCATAATGCTTTAAAGCTTTATTTTGAAGATCGCCTTGAAACATTCACGTTGGCCGAAGCAGCTAAAAAAGCATTTTCAGAGTGGGAAAATCCGCTAGATTCTGACTATGACAAACTATAGTTTTCCTGATATTGTTTTGGTTCCATTTCCTTTTACAGATCAAATAACTATTAAAAAACGCCCTGTTCTTATTTTAAATAGTTCAGATTTTTCAAATCGCACACCCCTCATTATTGCCAGCATGATCACAAGTTCTCTTACTCCACTGTGGCCCGGAGATTATATACTCAAAGAATGGGAAAAATGTGGGCTCTTACATCCTTCAAAAATTCGGTTGGGAAAAATCGTAACATTAGAAACAGACATTATCTTAAAAAAATTAGGCTCTCTCCCCTCTCCAGAAATATCAAAAATAAAAAAAATATTTAAAGATGTATTTTCTGCTATGGCTTAACTATATTGAAATACACAAAGAATGGCTTTCATGTTTATTTTAACGTTCAATCACATGTCGAATAAATTGAGAATGTACATCTTTTCCCACTTCATTTATCCAATCATCTTTTGTAAACATATTCGTTACAGTACTTGTATACGTAACAAACATCATGTCACTGTCTTCATAAGTATCAGTGGTTCCATAATGATACACATTGTAATGAAGCACATTATTATCTGAATTAATTACTCGTCCGAATTGCCCTACTCCTTTAAGAATATCAATAAGTTCTTGTCGCCCTATGGACTTACCATAATGATAAAATCGTCCCCCTCCATTAGCAAAACTTAAAACCACATTTCCCGTAATTTCAAAGGTCGAAGTAGATTTGCCATCTAAAGGCAATACAAAGGCAATTGGGATATTTTGAAATACATTATTTTTAAAAGATCGAATACCATGATCACCCTCATAGATAAAAACCCCTGTCCCAGGACTATCAAAACAATTATTTAAAACCTCGATCTTTCCTCCATTAACATGGTCAATAGAAATTCCTCTTGGCATTGTACCAGTAAAAACATTGTTTTGAATTTTAATATTATGGCTATTTTCTCCTATTTGAATTCCTTGCCAAATACCCTGAGTTTGAAATGTAAACCCATGAATAATAAGATTAGACATATTAATACCAAATCCTGCAGGACGATTGCCTCCAGGTCCATTAATTTTAGGAGAAAATGTGGGACGTGCTCGAATAATTAAGGAGGCATTTTGGTCGGCTGTTGTTTTCTGAATAACATGATTTAAAACATAAGTCCCATTATCTTGAACTTCAATAATTCGAGGGCTCCTAAGATTAGTTGGCACAGCATCAATAGCATTTTGGAGATCATTAAACCGTGTAGCACAGCCCGCAGGCATATCTTTTGCCACCAATAAAATATCAGGAGCATCTTCATTACATTGCTTTTCTGTATAAAGATGTGTTTCCCTCCCCGGCAAAAGAAGTTTTTCAAAGCCATCACATTGTGTAATAACACCGCCTCCGCCCCCGCTACCTGCAGGAGGAGTTAATACAACACTAAATTCTCCATTGGCATTTCCCTGTCCAAGAACAGAATTTAAACGAACAATGGCCTCTGTACGCTTTGTAAGATAGGGGGCCCTAATGACTACAGAAAGAGAGCCGTTAGCATCTGTTTGAATTTGTATTCCTTCTCGCATGAGATTCACATCTTGAAAAGAATCAATAAAAATTGATCTTTCAGGACTATAAATATCAAACTGCTTTCCCGCTTCTACCGCTCGATTATTACCATCTTTTACAGGCTGACTTATAATAGTCATCGTGCTAACACCGTCTCCCACCAATGTATAAGATCCTTCAAAATCAATGCTACCACTCGGCATACCAGGTTGGCCTTGGGAGGGGGCTTTAGAAAATGGAAGGGCAAGTAGCGTTGTTTGCCCATCATTAGAAGTTACGGTCACCGTCGAAGTGCTATCAATAGTATCATTAACATTAGATTTAAGTTGAAATGACAGCATACTCTCAGCATTGGGTTTAATTTGAATTCCATCTTTAGAAGTATCTTGATCAGAGGTTAAAATAGTTCCCAAACTAGAGGCTATCGTAAAAAATATTCCTGACTGATCTGTAATCAAAACCCCTTCAGAATTAGTAATAGCGCTACTCGTAATAAGAGACTGGGTTTGCCCATCGGAAATAAGAGGCGAAGGAAAAGCAGATAAAGTAAAAGAAGAAAGAGCTCCTAAGCGGGTAGTAATTCGTGCCTGTGAATTTAAACTTCCACTGTTGGCTATCAACGTGAGAGTTCCTGTTTTTAGTGTTTTTAATAAAAATAATTGCTGCCCTAAATTGGTTACCACCCCATCTGAAGCATTAAGCCCACTAAAGGTCACTGCACTCACCGGAACTTTAAATCCATCTAAATCTCGTCCAATGACTTTTATAAAAACAGACTCTCCCGTTAAAATATCTGCCCCAAAATAAGCTTCTTGAGGAGTGGCAAAACTTCTTACAAAATCAGAGGCCCCTTTTGAAATTCCATTGGTTGTGCGAGTAATAGCTTCTTGATCTTTCCCTTGGGAAGATCCATCGGAAACAGTAAGACGATCCACAAGCACACCCAAAGAATCTTCTAAAACAAGATCAGCATTATTTTTGGGAATCGCCTGTGCTAAATTTCGAATGACTAAAAATTCTCCTCCATTTAACTTTTCACCTTCTGATCCAATTTCATAGAGCACCTGTTCAGATAATTTAATTTTCCATCCTTGAACATTCATCATTTGATCTGTAGCATTATAAAGTTCCACCCATTGACTTTGATTGTCTTTAGGATCAATGATCACTTCATTTAAAACAACTTTTGGATCCCTATTAGCCAATAAAGGAAGCGTTACCGCTAATTGGATTTCTGACAATACCCCCGCTGTTTTAATTTGTACCTCTACAGGCTCTTGAAGTTTATTGCCCTCGATATCTATTACATCCGTTGTAATCTTAACCAAATAAACCATGCCTGATTCAAGAGGGGTCAAAGGGGTTACGGTAAAATCTTTACCACTGTTACCCAATTCTATTTTTCGATCTACTTCAGTATTGTTGGTTAAATTTAATAAAAGAATATTGCTGAGGGTGATGGTTTCAGGCTTTAATCCCTTAGTACTGATAAATAAAATATTCACCCGACTGGGCACCCGATAAATAGGCTTATTATCTAACACAGAAATTTGGCTTACCGAATTAGGCAAGAAAGAAGATCCTGAGACGCTATCTTGAAATCCACTTAAAATCACCCCAAATGCCCCTGCCACAGGAGCTAAGCTTCCGCCCCCTTTCTCCCCTCCGCAGGAAAACAATAAAGGAAATAACCATAATAATAAATAAACTCTTTTCATCGCATACGTTCCACTATTAAAGAATTTTACTGATATTTTTAATTATACCCCAAAAACGCGTTCATAAAACAAAAAATTTTATCTTAGCAAAAGCTTTAATGATTTTTTAATGAAACAGCTTCTGCAGGTTTTGTTCGAGTTTTTGTTTTTTGGATTGAAGGTCAGAAAGACGATCTCGTTCTTTTTGAACAATGTCTTTGGGGGCGCGTTCAATAAAGGCTTCATTCGAAAGGCGGGTTTGAAGCCCGACCAAATCGGTATTAATTTTTTCTAGTTCTTTTTGAAGACGTTTTTTTTCTTCTTCCACATCCACTAGATCTGTGATGGGAATAAAAACATCTAAAAATCCCAGGGCCCCTACCGCCATATTTTTAGCTTCCATCGCTTTTTCAGAAAAGTGAAGCTCTGAAAGTTTCGCTAATGTTTGAAGAGCCACTTCATTTCTCTTCAGTATCTCTAAGACCTTTGTATCTTTAGAGACAAGGGTTGCAGAAATAAGTTTTGAGGGAGAAACCGTATGCTCTCCTCTGACATTTCGAATGTAAGAAATAATTTCTTTAAGCATTTCAATTTCTTTTGTGGCTTTTGGATGAATGTATTTTTTATTAAATTTTGGATAAGAAGCCATCATGATACTTTCTTCTTCATGAATGGGTAAATGATGCCCCAGCTCTTCCGTTACAAAGGGAATAAAAGGATGCAAAAGTTTTAAAAGCTCTTTTAAAACAAAAATTAATATTTGCTGAGCCTCTTTCTTTTGAGAAGGGTCTTTAAGAAGAGGCTTAATAAATTCCACATACCAGTCACAAAATTCATGCCAGGTAAAATGATAGACCGTATTGGCGGCTTCATTGAGTTCATACCTTTCTAAATGATCATTTGTCTTTTTCACCGTCAAAAAAAATTGAGATAAAATCCAGGCATGGACAGGAGAAAGATGCTTAGGAAGATTTTTCTCAAGTTTAAAATCCGGTTCTACATTCATTAAAGCAAAACGCGTGGCATTCCATATTTTATTAATAAAATTTCTATACCCTTCAATGCGATCTTCTGAAAGTTTGACATCTCGCCCTTGGGTTGCCAAAGCCGCTAAAGTAAATCTGAGCGCATCAGCCCCATATTCTGCAATCGTATCCAAAGGATCAATCACATTGCCTTTAGATTTACTCATCTTTTTTCCTTCGGTGTCTCGCACCATGGCATGAAGATAGACATATTTAAAAGGCGGCTTTTTCATAAAATGAATGCCCATCATCATCATCCGAGCCACCCAGAAAAATAAAATATCAAATCCCGTTTCCATAACAGTAGACGGGTAAAAAACTTTTAAATCTGCGGTTTTTTGTGGCCAGCCGAGTGTTGAAAAAGGCCAAAGCGCTGAACTAAACCACGTATCTAAAACATCTGTATCTTGAGAGATATCGGTACTCTTACATTTTTGGCACTGGGTAGGATCTTTCACAGAAACGGTAATGTGTTGGCAATGCTTACAATACCACGCAGGGATTCGATGCCCCCACCAAATTTGGCGCGAAATACACCAATCTTTAATATTTTCCATCCAGTTAAAATAGGTTTTAGCCCAACCCGAAGGAATAATTTTTACGTTCCCTTTTCGAACGGCCTCGATAGCGGGTTTGGCCAGGGGCCTGGTTTTAACAAACCATTGAGTTGAAAGATGAGGCTCTAAAACTGTATCGCATTTCTCACAGTGTCCCAATAACACCGTATAGTCTTCTTCTTTTTCTATGACTCCTTGGGCTATTAAATCCGCTAACACTTTCTTACGGGCAGCAAAGCGATCAAGTCCTTGATAGGGAAAAGCCTTTTCATTTGTTTTTGCATTTTTATCGAAGATAGAAATAACTTCTAGTTGATGACGTTTCCCCACTTCAAAATCATTAAAATCATGTCCCGGCGTAATCTTTACAGCACCCGAACCAAATTTTGGATCGGCATAGAGGTCTGCAATAATAGGAATTTTTCGGGTTGTTAAAGGAAGACATACATATTTACCCACCCAAGACTTATACCGAGGGTCTTTGGGATGAACCGCTACGGCTGTATCTCCGAGCATGGTTTCAGGACGCGTCGTTGCAACGATAATAGTTCCACTGCCATCTTCCAGCGGATATTTTAAATGCCAAATTTTTCCGGGTTTTTCAACTTGCTTTACTTCTAAATCTGACAGGGCCGATTCACACCGAGGGCACCAGTTAATAAGATAATCCCCTCGATAAATCAGCTTTTCTTGATAAAGACGGACAAAGACTTCTCTTACCGCATGAGATAAGGTTTCATCCATCGTAAAATGTTCTCGGGTCCAATCACACGAACTTCCAAAGCGTTTAATTTGCATGATAATGGTTCTTCCATACTGCTCTCTCCACTGCCATACCCGCTCAATAAATTTTTCTCTTCCAAAAGCATGCCGAGTAATTCCTTCTTTAAGTAGGGCTTTTTCTACGACGGTTTGAGTGGCAATGCCGGCATGATCCGAACCTGGAAGCCAGAGCGTATTAAACCCCGCCATTCGTTTCCATCGAATCAGAACATCTTGAATAGTAGAAGTCAGGGCATGCCCCTGGTGAAGCGCTCCGGTGATATTGGGAGGAGGCATCATAATAACAAAAGGCTTTTTCTTGGATTTATTATTGGCTGTAAAATAGCCCCTTTTTTCCCAAAACTCGTACCACTTTTCTTCAATATCTTTGGGGTTATAATGCTCTAAAGTCATAGAGCTTGCATCGTAGCAAAATCATGATTAAAAGCCAATATTTTGACGCTGAACAGTCACAAAGATGGCTTTTTAAAGCTTTCTTCCCAATTTGACAAAACGCGTTATGTGATATATAAGTACATAGAATTATTTAAAATTTTGAACGTATCCCCGAGTAACTCCATGGCACAAAAAGCGTTGGCACAAAATATGCGTAAGAAAAAGAGTGTGAGTCATCACATCCTTTTAGTTGGACTAAAGACAACCCTTTCAAAAGTTGTTCAAAACGGATTACAAGAAGACGATTTTATTCTTCACGAGGAATTCGATCTTACGAAAGCCTTAAAAGCCATCGCCAGGCTTGATATTTCTTTGGTTGTCTTAGATCAAGATACCTATATCACCGAAGAAAGCTTAGAATTTTCTAAACGATGTACTTCCGTTATTAGTCATCCTTCCGTCATTTTGCTTACGGAAAATACGTCTATTGATCACCTGCGGCTTCTTTTTCAACACAAAGTTCATGATTGTTTGATAAAACCTTTTAAAATGTCTGAGCTCTTTGATTCCATCAAACGAGGGCTCGAATATCGCCAAACCCATATTTATGGAGTGAAAGATGCCTTGACCGGTCTTTATAATCGATATGCATTTAAAGAAATTCTCCGTCAAGAAATCGAAAGAGCCCAGCGATATGATCGCCACTTGTCTCTTCTCATGATCGACATTGACCATTTTAAACGTGTTAACGACATGTTTGGTCACCTCATCGGAGACCATATCTTAGAAGAACTTTCCCGCGTTATTCAATCTGCTTTTAGAAAAACAGACACTATTGCTCGGTTTGGAGGAGAAGAGTTTTCCATTATTCTTCCAGAAACAACCGTTGGTCATGCCACATTGCTTGCTGAACGGATTCGCAAAAAAATAGAAGGGCATGATTACTCTCGTTTTATTAAAAAAGAAAGACTTACGGTGAGTATTGGAATTTCAAATTATCACACGCCCGGCAGAAAAAGCGACATCACTCTTATCCACTCTGCCGACCAGGCTCTGTATACAGCTAAAAAAGAAGGACGCAATAAAGTTGTTCTTTCCCGCTAAAAAATCGGCATGTGTTGTTATTTCTTTTTATTTTCTTTTAACCATATCATTTCCTCTTTACGCTCAATCCAGCACTCCCCTTCCTTCAGAAACCATTAAAAAAAGTATCCCCTACTCTCCGCTCGTAAAATGGACAGCCGTAGGCATTATACCCACTGTTATTTTAAGTTATGGATTTTTAGCATGGTGGAGACACGGTTTTACTAAAAAATTCTATTTTGATGATAAAGAAGGGTTTTTTGGAGCCAGCAGTTATTCTGGTGGTTCAGATAAAATAGGCCATTTATTTTCAACATATTATTTTTCAAAAATATTAAATGAATTTCTCTTGAGCTCAGGAGAAAGCAAAGAAAATTCTCTTTTATATAGCACATTAACTGTTGGGATACCTTTTACATTCATAGAAGTATTAGATGGATTCATGCCATCATATGGGGCGGGATTATGGGACATGGTTTTTAATGCGGGGGGACTGGCTTTCAATTATGCAGAACAAAAATCTCCCCTATTTAATCGCATGTTTAATTTAAGTCTATCCTACTGGCCCAGCGATCAATTTAAAAAAGAATTTAATGACCATTTAAACTTTTCAGAAGATTATAGTGGCATGACTTATCATCTTGATTTTAATGTTATGCAATTATTTGATTTTGGAAAATTCAACTTATTAGGTCATCTACCCAACATAAGTGCTTCTTTTCACACAAAAGGATTTAGACCCAAGGAAGTATATCCCATGCTGGAATATTCTCTGGGATTGGGAATCGATGTGAGTTCATTAATGGATCGATATCCCTTCTGGAAAGAGGTTTTTTCGAGCATAAAAATTATCCCCATGCTCACTCTTTACAATAAAAAATATTATTATACGACTATCAATGGAGTAAGAAGATTATAAAATTTATAAAAAATATTTCATTTTATCTCTTCATCCTTTTTTTCTTTCTTAGCTTTCATAGCCCTCTTTTGGCACAAACAGAAACCACAGCCCTTAAAACTACTCCCTTTTTAAAATGGACAACGTTAAGTGCTATTCCCGTTGGTCTTTTGGGGCATGGATTTATTGCTTGGTGGCGTCATGGGCTATCCCCAAAATTTAGATTAGATGAAAAAGAAGGGTTTTTTGGAGCTAGCAGTTACTCTGGAGGATCTGACAAATTAGGCCACCTGTTTGCCAATTGCTTTATTTCAAAATTAACGACCGATGTTTTGATTTCCGCTGGTGAAAACAAAGACAATGCTCTTTTATATAGCTCACTAGTAACCGGCATATCGTATACTCTGGTAGAGGTATTTGATGGTTTTCTGCCCAGTTATGGGGCGGGGCTATGGGATATGGTTTTTGATGTTGGGGGTATTGCTTTGAATTTCGCTGAAAAAAAATACCCTACGTTTGATCAGCTCTTTAATTTTAGTGCTTCTTATTGGCCAAGCCCAACTTTTATAGACCTACCCACTCACAATAATTTTTCAGAAGATTATAGCGGCATAACGTATTACGCTGATTTTAATTTCATGCGTCTTATGAATTTTGGAACCTTAAATACCCTGGCTCATTTACCACAATTTAGCCTTGCTTTTCACACCCAAGGGTTTAGTCCTCGTGAACAACAGCTCACTACAGAATATTCTTTAGGGCTAGGCATAGATATGGTTCCTCTGATTGAACGGTGGTATAATCGCCCATACTTAAAAGATATTTTTTCATCCATCAAAATTATTCCCATGTGGGCACTTTATACTAAAAAATATCACTATATTCGTGATGCCGAAGGCGGCAGGATTAGAAGATTATAGAGGATAGCTATTGATGATCGGGTGGAATTTTGACATATGTTTCAATTTTAAAATCATCTATAGCTTCAACTTCGATAACAGGAACTCCATTTTCCTGATCCACAATTTTCCCTTTCACTCCTATTTCCTCTCCCATTAGAGATAATAATCTGGAGTGCTCTTGAGATCTTAAAATATATTTTGTTTGACCATTTTCTGTAATTTTATATCCTCCTTTTCGCCCTATAAAACGTCCCCTATCTTCTATCTTTCCAATGGTCACATATTTTCCTTTTTCATCTTCTGATTGAGGAAGTCTTTTCTCTTTCACTACTTCATAAGCTTCATTGATATGAATCACAGGCTTAATTCCTTCTTTTTTAAGACCATCTTTTTCCCAAATGTATTTTGCTTGAAAGACAATATTTTTACCCAATAATTTATTTAGATTATATTTCTGGCTTTGGATGGGAAATATTTTTTGCCCTTCATATTCTATATAATGAGAGGAGGTCTTACCTAAAAACATACCCTGGTCTTTTAGAGTTCCCATCCCCGATAGAAAAGGAACACCCAGTTCATTTTTGGCATTATCTAAATGATGAATATATTTATAAAGTTTATTATACCTATTTAAATCAATATCAAAAAGTGCTGCTGTGGTTGGATAGCCACGCCATAAAAACTGCCCATCTTGATATTTAATATATTTTTTATGAGGGATATTAGGATCATAAATTGTAAAAGTCATACTCTCATCATCCTCTATAAAAACACCATACACCATTACTGCATGATTAATTTCTTTCTTGGTATCAGATATATTGTTATCGATTTGCAATGTAATAGGCCTGCCTCTCCTAAGCTCTTCAATAAGAGTTTGTGCAATTTTTTTATTGCAGGCTGCATCGCACTGAAGGCCTTGAGACTCACTTGTTTCAAAAAATAAAGGAGCACAGGTATTAAATTCATGAAAAAAATCTTTCAATAAACGATCTTGGGATGTTTCTAAAAATTTCTTAAGTATCTTCTGATGGTTTAAAGATAAATCTTTAATGGAACTCACTCCCCCTATAATCACGGGCACCCCTGAACAACTGGCACTTTCAAGTGCTTGGCTAAGTTCTTCGTCATTCAGCGCAGGTAAGTTAGGGTTAAATTGTAAAAGTCCTTGAGCTTCTACAAAAGCAGACATGGCATAGCATTTTCCACCTCCGAAATTATCAAATGCAATTTGATCTTCTTCAGGAATTCTGAGCGCTATGATTTCACTTGCAACTGCTTGGGAAAAATTGAGCCATAGAAGCATAACAATTATTTTTTGATAAAAATGATTACTCATATTTTCTAATAGCTTGATCAATGTGTTGTCCAACCTGAGGATCGTTAATTAAAATTTTTAATGTTTTTAAAGAGTACACAATCGTATGTCTAAGATAGTCGGGAGCAGTTTTTAATTTTTGAATGAGCGGGCCAACGGCCCTTGGATCTCCAATAGATCCCAAAGCCTCCATTGCATAACTTTGCACCAAAATATCAGAATCATTGAGACCTCTCACTAAAGGCTCTACAGCTAAAACACCGATTTGTTTTGTGGCTGAAATCAGTTGAAAAGAAATATAAATTTTTCTACTTCGAATCCCGTCTATAATAGGATTAAGAGCAGGTTGGCCAATAAGTCCCAACGCTTTCCCTAAACCCCTTATGGTTATTTCCTCTTCATCTGTTCTGTTTTGGTGATCTTGAAGGCTTTTTAATTTATCTAAAATAGGCTGAACGGCGATAGAACCCATATTCCCTAAAGCATCAATAGCTACTTCTTGAGTGCCATAGAGTTTATCATGGAGTGCTTCCATGAGATAAGGAATGGTTTGGGGATCTTTTAAATTTCCTAAAGAGGTTAACACAGTCTCTCTTACAGCGCTTTTTTCATCGTTCACATGGTGGACCAGCGCTTGGATAACCTGGGGATTATTTTTAAATGTAGATAAAACCTTAGCCGTTATAGTCTGGAAATGGGAAGGGGAATTATTGAATATTGAAATCAGTGTATTGGCAGCTTCCTCATCATCGGAAAAATTTCCTAAAGCTAAAATAGCCGCTATTTTTACATCTTCATCTTGTTCTCGATTAAAAATATCCATGAGTTCAGGAATAAATTTTTTCTCTTTTAAAAAACCTAAAGCCGAAACAGCTTTTTCTCTAACCTTTGGATCTGGATGAGTTATATTTTGATGAAGTTGATTTATAAATCGCTCCTGACTGATTTCATCTTTACAAAATAAGAGACCTGAAAGGGGAAGGTGGTGATATTCATAAAACTTACAAATTTCAGATGAATTTTCCGTTAAAAAATAATCCATAAATAATTTTTTGATACTCTCTTCATATTGATCACAATTTTTCGTTTGAGAAAGAGCATCATCAAATGTTTTTTGAGAGACAAGCTCATCTTTTTGTATTTCAGCATTAACTTTATCTCTCATTTTTTTTAAAATATGTGCACTATTGACAGGAACGGAAGGAATATTTAAGCGCCCTTCTCGAACATATCGGGCAGCCAAAAGGGCCTTAACCATATTAGGCATGCCCCATCCGGTTTGATGATCAAAACCCGTTGAATTTAAATCAAAACTTGAAGCTTTTAAAATATTTTTAATTTGTGGCGGAGTAAGATTAGGATTTACTTTTAGCATATTTAAAATAATGCCACTCACCACGGGAGCCGCACCACTGGTACCACTAAACCTTCTTCCCTCTAGGGATAACATGTTATAGTCACTGGGTGCTGCAAAATCTGTAGATGCCCCTTGATTAGAAAAAATAGATGATCCCAAATAAGGATTTAAAGAGGCAATAGATAAAAGATTATCTACATTAGAAGGATATAAATTTTCTTGGCCAAAGTCATTTCCTGCAGCCCACACCAACGTTACTTGGCTACTTTTAACTTTTTCCATGAGACGCTGTATTCTAAGCGTATTTGGAGACTTAAAATAAATCATGCTTAAGTTAATGACTCTAGCGTTGTGATCTATGGCATCTTCAATGGCATCTGCTACATCCTCATCCCACATGCCATCCACGAGGGGTTCTTTGGCCGAATACACATACATTTGTGCATTTTTAGCTTCTCCCACAGAGCAGTGATCTTTTGAACACAAAATAGAAGCCACCTGAGTTCCATGACATATTTCTTCCTCATCTGCCCCTTTTTCACAGGTCACATCCATTTGTTGAAATGCTTCTCTCTCTTTTGAAATGCCACTATCAATAACAGCTGTTTTAATGACTTCATCTTTTTCATCTGCTGTTAAAAGTGTATCTTTAAGCTGTGCTCCCACTCGCCACTGAGCCCAATAGGGTTCAAAAATATTTGCTTCTCCTTCAAAGAGGCCGGTCGCACAGGATCTCGGACTAAAGGCTGGATTAGGAATAAAACACTCATCTAAAGGAGGCGTCATTTGTAACTGATGTTGGACATTGTTAAACAGAAAAAGGGGTTTAAGCAGGCCAAAAGGAATATTTTGAGCATATCCTATACCCCCATATAATAACATGCCTAATAATATTAAAGCTCTATTCCTCATCTTTCTTCTTATCGGAATAATCCATCTGCCCCTTTAAGCTAAAAGCTTATATACGATATAGACGTAGACGGTTGTTTAAAAAATATACATTGTGAAAGAAAAATGAGAGCCCCTAAGCCTTTAATATTCCTTAACTTTAAACTTATTTTAATGTGGTCTGTATGTTGCACTATTATAAAGCAAGAGGCCAATAACAATGAAAAAAATATTTTTTTTACCCTTGTTTTTTATTTGTCTTTTAACTTTTCAGAGCTTAGCACAGGAATCAAAAGAAGCATCCCCCCCACCTTCTGACCCAGAGCTTTTAAGACTTACCATAAAACCTAACTATGATTGTATCAGTGGGGCAGGCTGTTCTGGTTCTGTAGAAGAAACTGCAAAAACATTTGCCATTGTTAAAGCTAAAAAAGAAGCTAGTTCTGGTGGTCTTCAAGACAGCAGTGTTTATCTAGAAAAACATGAATGGAGCAATGGATTTTGGGATGGTGGAAAATATACTTTAAGCAATCATCCCACGGATATTGTAAAAACAGAAAGCAAAACAGAACACATTATTACTTATCCTTCTTCTAGTGGCCAACTCACGATTAAATATACTTTGGGTGCATTTAATCCAGAAACAAGAACACAAGATTTTTCTATTGAAAACATCGAGGGATTAAAATCTTATAAACAAGAAGGAAAGGTAACTCCAGATCCCATTTCATTTAACTGGAAAATCGTTCAAAAAGAAGATGGTTCTTTTAAAGTAGTCGATGCAGAAGATCCTTCTTTTGAAATTCACTCTATCATTCTTAAAATTGGCGCTTGGAAAACAGGAATACTCAGTGGAGATGGGGGCGCCACCCATTTAGAAATTAGCGGGACTAAAGAGACCATAAATGAAGAGGGGCAGACGATTCGAGCTTCTCACGTAAAAAGCCAACCTATTACTCATCATCTTAAAAAAGTAGAAACTGCTCCAAAAGAAGAAGGTTTGTGTGGCCTAAATCCATTACAAGATATTAAAAACTTAAGTAAATTTTCTACATCTGTTTTAGATTTAACCACAAAATTTCTTTAACAATTCCCTAGCTCACCTAATATAAAAAGCACTGGATAATTACCTCAAATACCTGTAGAATGTTCTTAATTCCCCTTCCCATAAAGGTATCGACATGGACAAAATTACCATGCTCATCGTGGATGATGAGCAATATGTGTTGTCCGCTTTAAAAAGACTTTTTCATTCCCCTAAGTACGAAGTCTTTTGTGCTCAAGATCCTGCTAATGCCTTAGAATTACTTGAGAAAAATCCTCATATCGGAGTCATTGTTTGTGATCAAAAACTAGGGGAAAATGAAGGAACCGATTTTTTTGCCAAAACTAAAGCCACCCATCCCGATATTTCCCGGGTTCTTTTGACAGGCTACTTTAATTCCCAAATTGCCCAAAATTCTTTGCTTAAAGGGGAGGTCTATCGCTTTGTCACAAAACCCTGGAATGATGATGATCTGATGATGACGGTTGAAAACTCTTGGAAGCGCTATGAGCTTTTAAACCAAAACCGAAAACTGTTAAATCTTATTCGCAGTCAAAATGAGCATCTAAATCACCTTACTCTAAATCTTAAAAATGTGATTGAAAACCGAATTGAACGAACGGTACAGTCTCAAAAAGCCATTCGGGCCAAAAAAATACAACTTCAAATTACTCATACCCTTATTAAACGTTTAAGTCGCTGTAAAAATTTAAAAGAAATTTTCAAAACCGTCCTTATTGAACTTAAAAAATTAATCCCCTTTGATACCGCCAGTATTGTGGTGCAACTAAACCCAAACCAATATTTGCTATTAAATCCAAAAACACAGGTATATCCCTTCTCTTTAAAAGATCATTCTCTGCTTCAACGTATGTTCCAAAATCCTCTTCCCACCATTTCAACAGAACATTCTTCTTACCCTTCGGAACTTATTTTTCCTCTCATGGATGAAAATCGTCCCACCCCGATTTGCATGGCTACATTAAGTCTTTTGAGTCACCAAGAGCATGCTTTCTCCGAAGAAGACATAAAACGCCTTTCAGACATTGCAAGCCCCATTGCCATTGCCATCGAGAAAATGAAACTTTTAGAAATTGTTGAACAAGGATCTCGTCAGTGGGAATCTACGTTCGACGCCATTAGTGATTTAGCAACCGTTATCGACAAAAATTTTAACCTCATTAAAGCCAATAGAGCCGTTGAAAAAATTACTCATGAAAAAGTAGAAAAAGTCATTGGGAAAAAATGTTATGAAGTGTTGGCCAATAGAAAAAGCCCCTGCAAAAATTGTCCTGCCTTAGAAAGTCTAAAAACACGCGCTTTGACCTCTGAAAATGAAATTAAAGATTTTAAAGACAAAGATTATTTTACATGGGCTTTTCCCATGTTAGATCCTAAAAAAGAGGTGAACTCTCTTGTTATGTATTATCGGGACCACACAGAATCTTCCCAACTTTTCCGCCAACTGATTCAATCTGAAAAAATGGCTGCCATTGGACATCTGGCCAATTCTTTAGCCCATGAACTTAATAACCCTTTGACAGGGATTACGGCCCTATCACAACTCCTCAGTAAAGAATTAGGCCCTCATAATACTTGGTATCCAGACATTCAAGAAATCGAAAAAGCATCCGTACGATGTAAAAATATTATTGAAAATCTCTTAAATTTTTCTGAAAAAACAAAATCAACCAAAAAATCTTCTGTCTCTCTTAATGAAATTATTGAATCCACCCTTCCTCTTATTCAATACTCCTCTACGGCCAAACAAAATATTCGTATTCATAAACACTATGCCAAGGATTTACCTAAAATTAAGGCCAACACCAATGAACTCCAACAGGTATTTTTTAATTTACTCCTCAATGCCATTCAAGCCATGCCCCAAGGAGGCGTACTCGAAGTTAAAACTCAGTATTTAGTCGGAAAAGAAGCTCTTCAAATTACCATTACAGACACAGGGGTGGGCATTCCAAAACAAAATCTTTCTAAAATCTTCGACCCTTTTTATACCACCAAAGAAAAAACTTGTGGCACCGGTCTTGGACTTTCGGTAAGCTATGGCATTATTAAAAATTACGAGGGCGCCATCGGAGTTCAAAGCACTTTAAATAAAGGATCTACTTTTAAAGTTACTCTGCCTCTGATGACGACCAAGGAGAAAGTCCATTAATTCTTTTGAAGCTGCTATCTTAGGAGCTATCCAGGGGCTCACTGAATTTTTACCCATCAGTAGCTCTGCCCACCTGATTATGGCCCAAGCTTTTTTAGGTCTGAAAGATCCAGAATTTTTATTCGATGTTATTATTCATCTGGGCACTCTCTTGGCCACTGTTCTTATCTTTTATAAAGAAATTATAAAACTTTTTACACATCCCAGAGCCATTCTCTTGATTATTGTTGCAGGTATTCCAACCGCCATCATGGGATTTGTGCTGGTAGATTACATGGAAAAATATTTTTGGTCGATGAAGGAAGCCTGTATTGAGCTTATTATGACGGGATTTATTCTATGGTTTACCCAATATGCTCCCTCTAAAAAAATAGAACTAGAAGAAACCCTTTTTTCAAATATCACTATCCCCAAGGCCTTCTTGATTGGCATTGCCCAAGGAATTTCTATTTTTCCTGGCATTTCACGTTCTGGGCTTACTATTGCCACGGCACTTTTCTTAAAAACAGGCAGACGAGATGCTGCCGTTTTTTCTTTTCTGCTTTCTATCCCCTCTATTATAGGAGCTGTAGGACTTAAGCTTTTAAAAACCCCCCTTACTCATTTCCATCCCCTTCATTTTGGAATTGGGTTTACGACTTCCCTTCTTTTAGGAACTATTTCTCTTCTTTTTCTAATTAAACTTGTGCTGGAAGGAAAATTTTATAAATTTAGCTATTATTGTTGGATCGTGGGCAGTGCTGCACTCATTGCTTCTTATTATTTTTTATGAACCCTTCGCATATTCTTATTATTGATGATGAACACATTATTACTCGGGCTTTAAGTCGTGCTTTTCAAAGAGAAGGATTTCAGGTTTCTACTGCTTCCGATGGAGAAGCAGGTCTTAAAAAAATCTTGAGTGAAAAACCAGAACTCATTCTTTTAGATATTATTATGCCTAAAATGTCTGGACTAGAAGTCTTAGAACACATTCGAACACAACAAATCACCACTCCTGTGGTCCTCATGACAGCTTATGGAGATACTAAAACTGAAACCACGGCTAAAGAACTGGGAATTTCGGCCTATCTCACAAAGCCCTTTAACAATATTGAAGATATTATTGCCCTTGTCCACCGATTGACCTCTTAGGGAAACTACATTATCCTATCTTATTTGAAATTTTAGAATAAAGAGATATTAATTTCTGTATGGGCCCCTCCGCCCGGTGTAGATCCTCCCACACAAAAATTAATATCTCTTTATTTATCAAAAAAAGACTGAAATATGGAAAAACAGTTTCTTATCATACAGGGATTGCGCCAGAATAATCTTAAAAATCTAGACCTCAATATCCCTCATGGAGAGCTCACGGTTATTACCGGTCCCTCTGGATCTGGAAAATCATCCCTGGCGTTTGACACCATTTTTGCTGAAGGGCAAAGACTCTACATTGAATCCCTGTCTACCTATGCACGCCAATTTTTGGAACGCGTCCAACGCCCCAATGTTGATTTAATTAAAAATATTTCTCCCACCATTGCCATTGAACAAAAAAATTCTGTTAAAAATTCCAGATCAACCGTGGGAACGTCTACTGAAATTTATGATTATTTAAGACTTTTATTTTCAAAAATCGGAAAAATTGAATGCCCCCGCTGCACCATTCCTATTAAAAAAGATACAGTTTCTTCTATGGTTGATTTTGTGCTGAAGCATTTATCAGGACAAAAAATTCTTATTTTAGCCCCTTTTTCTTTAGCCCAGATTCAAAAAGAACCTTTCATTAAATACCTTTTAAAAAAGGGATTCACTCGCATACTTTTAAATAATAAAATTTGTGATTTAAATTCTGAAATTTCTATTGATAAAGAAAAAGAATTGCTCATCGTTCTAGATCGCCTCATCGTCAAACCTGACATTAAAGCAGAACTGACCGATTCTTTAGAAATTACATATCAAGAAGCCAAAGGGCGCGCCTCAATTCAAGATGAAAAAGGGGCCTTCCATAAATTTTCTCTAAGACTTTGCTGCAGCCAATGTGATTTAAAATTTCCAGACATTCTTCCTTCTTTTTTCTCCTTTAATAACCCTTATGGGGCTTGTTCTCACTGTCACGGTTTTGGAAATAATCTATTAATTGATGAAGAGCTTGTGGTCCCCAATAACACCGTTAGCCTTGAGCAGGGCGCTATTGATCCTTGGACAAAACCTTCTTTAAAAAGATGGCACAAGCGCCTCCTAGAATTTTGCCAAAAAGAAAAAATTTCTATTGAAACCCCTTATAAAGATTTGGATTCCAAAGATCGAGAGAAGATCTTTAAAGGCACAAAAGGATTTAAAGGCGTTTTAGGATTTTTTAAACAGCTTGAAAAAAAGAAATATAAAATGTCGGTTCGGGTCTTTTTAAGTCGCTATAAAAGTGCTTTCACTTGCCCCATCTGCCAAGGAAAACGCTTAAGAGAAGAAACTAATTTTGTTAAAGTTCAGGGAAAAACCATTGCAGAACTTTTGTCTTTAACCGTTGAAAAATCTAAAAAATTTTTTGACTCTCTTGCGCTTTCTTCTTACGAGGCCGAAGTTTCAAAAGAAATTTTAAGACAATTAATAGCCCGCCTTACTTTTTTAAGCAAAGTAGGATTAGATTATCTAACGTTGGATCGCCTAACCAAAACCCTTTCAGGGGGAGAGGCTCAACGCATTAATGTCGCCAATCAATTAGGCGCAGCACTCATGAAAACAACCTATGTTCTTGATGAGCCTAGCATTGGCCTTCATCCAAGAGACAATAAGCGGCTTGTCTCTCTTTTAAAAAATCTACGAGATTTGGGAAATACCGTCATTGTAGTTGAACATGAGCCCGATATTATTCGAAACGCAGATTATATTATAG